>ENA-OQVM01000467-OQVM01000467.1-marine-metagenome-genome-assembly--contig:-NODE-467-length-63722-cov-11.979778_pt1 | contig 63722 bp, 61 predicted proteins | sample MGYA00237776_ERZ505498 | MGnify/ENA primary metagenome ERZ505498 (study PRJEB26159, sample SAMN06265151) | marine metagenome | isolation source: Helgoland LTER site | place: Germany:Helgoland, sampling... | reverse complement strand
AAGAGAGGTTTGATTGCTTTTCGCCAATACCAAGTGGTTTCTTGAAGTCCTCAATTTGTTTTTTGTGCTTGGTGCCGTCCGTATATTCCCAGAACTTCTTATCATCATTGTGATCGCCTGAGATAATCACTGCAGCTTCTGGAGAACCTAGTTCATCAAGTTGCTGTTTATATGTAATTGCAGCGTTACGTGATGACGTAACAATCATCGCCTTAAACCCATTGGGTTGGATGTGTTCTCGGTAATGCTTGATGATATCCATGCACACCCGGCGGATGCGTTGAGGCGCTTCTAGAACTGCCTGACCTGTCCCGAACTTCTTTTTGATTGCTGCCTTTTCTTCATCAGATCTTTCAGCAAAATATTCGTCAAAGAGACTGTCCAGACTATCGCCAGTCACCCGGACAGTGGGTTCCCTGCCTTCGTATAGGATTTGAACCGTAGCACCGTCTTTGACTGCCTGCTCGATTGTGTAGGTGTCGATGTAGGAACCAAAGGTATTGGTGGTCTTTTGGGTCTTGATCAGTGGCGTTCCAGTGAAGGCAATTCGAGGCGCATTCGGCAATGCCTTGGTGATTGCTGCGCCAAGGGTGCCGTACTGAGTTCGGTGTGCCTCATCTGCTAGTACAATGATTTTCTCTGATTCATTCAGAACCGGAAACTCAAACCCATCTGCGCTTTCTTGGAACTTCTGCACCATTGCCGTGACGATATCGGAGGAGTCTTTTGCCAGCAGTTCCTTGAGGTCTTTAACCGACCTAGCGTTATGGACAGTCTCACCCTGAGCATGATTGAAGGTGCTGGTTAACTGATTATCCAACTGGGTCCGATCAGTCAGGAATACCAATTTGTATTCTCTCAGACTTGGGTCCCTGCGCATCTTGATGCTGAGGAAGACCATCGTCAGGGATTTGCCTGAACCCTGCGTGTGCCAAATGACCCCTGACTTCTCTTTGGAAGTCGTGCCATTCCGCAGACGTTCGATCGTTTTATGGACTGCTCTGAACTGCTGATAGCGGGACATCTTTTTGATGATCCGACCATCCATCGGTTCAAAGACGGTGAAGTTCTGATAAACGTCTAGAAAGTTTGATTTGGTGAACAGACCAGCAATCAGCACCTCCTGACTGCCTTCCTCTGCTCCAACGTCATCAACAGTCAGCGGATAGGGGTCTTTCCACTCGAGATAATGATCCATCCGTGACGTGATGGTCCCTACCCGTGCTTTGTCACGGTGCGTCGAGACCATCATGGAATTGAAGTGGAAGAGTTTCTCTGCCCCTTCATCATTCTCAGGGTTTCTGCGATTGGCGTATCGCAGGACCCGTCCAGTTCTTTGAGAAAAGCTCGTTCAGCAACAAGTCTTTGGCCTGTTTCAATATGGTGAATTGGCTCCAAAAACTTGGCAGCAACCTTATCACTCTCACGACGCTCAATACCAATAGCTCCCTGCGCTACTGCGGGTAACATTAAGCTCGGTTCAATTGCCATTGTTGCGATATTTGACATGTCTAAGCGATTGAGGCCTGCCATCGCCAAGAAAGTACAGTCAGCAACTCCGTCTGTAAGTTTTTTCAGACGCGTCTGCACGTTGCCTCGAAATTCGACCACTTCAAGATCTGGCCGGATATGTAACAACTGTGCTCGGCGGCGCAGGCTTGATGTCCCTACCCTACAACCCTTTGGCAAATCTGTAATTGTCTCAGCGTTATTCGAGATAAAAGCATCACGGACATCCTCACGCGAAAGATAAGTATCAAGTAACAAGCCATCCGGCTGAACTGTTGGCATGTCTTTCATGGAGTGCACGGCTATATCAATGCTGCCATCCAGAAGCCTATCCTCAATTTCTCGAACAAAAAGCCCTTTACCCCCAACTAGCCTCAGCGGGCGGTCTTGAATTCTATCACCCGCGGTTTGGATCACTACAATTTCAAATGCCCTTTCAGGCAAATTCCAGAAATTCATGAGCCTTGCACGTACCTCAACCGCTTGCGCCAGAGCAAGAGGAGACCCACGGGATCCAATCTTGAGCGAAGTAAGTGGCGTTTGTGTCATGCTTTCCGTTTACTGCGGCAAGACGCAGCTTTCAAGAGAAGCAAGCTTGACATATACGCAGCCAATTGAAATCGACCTATCATGGAAAAAGTCAAACCAATACTGCGTGCACTTGCTGGCGAAACGCTTACAACACCCCCAATTTGGATGATGCGCCAGGCTGGCAGATACTTACCTGAGTATCGTGCAACTAGGGCAAAAGCTGGTGATTTTTTGTCACTCTGTTACAATTCTGACTTAGCCACTGAAGTTACCTTACAGCCTATCCAGCGCTATGGCTTCGATGCTTCAATTTTGTTTGCAGATATATTGCTTTTACCACAGGCACTCGGAGCCGATCTTTGGTTTGTAAATGGCGAGGGTCCAAGACTGTCAACTATTAGAGATGGCACCGACCTTTCAAAATTAAAGGGAAAAGATGACATCCACGTCCACCTCGCTCCAATCTATCAGACAGTAAGAAATCTAGCACAGTCACTCCCAATGCGGACTACCTTAATTGGTTTTGCTGGCGCACCATGGACTGTAGCAACTTATATGATTGCAGGCCGAGGGACCCCAGATCAAGCACCAGCACATATGTTGAAGTCAAAAAATATTTCAGTATTTGAAGCCTTAATAGAGCTGATTACTGAAACTACGATCGAATACTTGTCTCAACAAATTTTGGCAGGCGCTGAGGTGGTTAAACTGTTTGATAGCTGGGCTGGGTCATTAAATGACGACGAATTTCAAAAATATGCATTAAAACCAACGAAACGCATAATAAAAGAACTAAAACACAGACACCCTAGCACACCAATCATCGCATTTCCGCGAGAAGCTGGGAAGAATTACATTGGGTTTGCAAAAGAGACCGGTGCCGACTGCATTGCATTCGATAATTCAGTATCGTCAACTTGGGCCGCAAAAAATATGCAACCAGACGGTTGTGTACAAGGAAACCTAGCGGCAAGTCACATGGTGACCGGCGGACAAAATTTAATTGATGAAACTGAGGATATCGTAAAAGCGTTAGCGAACGGTCCCCATATATTCAACCTCGGCCACGGTATCACACCAGATGCGAACCCCGATAATGTACAGCTGATGATAGAAACTGTGCGAAATTATAAGTAAATTAAAATAGAAGACAATTCTCCATTTTTAATTAGAATTTACTCAGTATCTCGATTTCTTAGATCCACTTAGCCAAGGGAGGCAGACTCATTAGCACCGCATCTGGATCATGGCCAGTCTCGAGTCCGAACCGAGTTCCACGGTCATAAATAAGGTTATATTCGGCATAAAGGCCTCTGTGGATCAACTGTCTTTCTCGATCATCCTGATCCCAACTTTGATCTAGTCGCGCCTCAACTAACGGCAAATAGGCTGGCAAAAAAGCCCGTCCAACATCCTGAGTAAGCGCAAAATCTTTCTGCCAGTCACCGCTACAGTGATCATCATAAAAAATACCACCAACGCCACGCGCTCTCTTGCGGTGTGGTACGTAGAAATATTCATCAGCCCAAGCTTTATAACGAGGGTACAAATCAATACCATGTGGAGCACAGTAAGTTTCTAAAACTTTATGAAACCGTTCTGTATCTTCGGGGTATTCTATACACGGGTTAAGATCTGACCCACCTCCAAACCACCAGGCATGTGGTGTCCAAAACATTCGCGTATTCAAATGCACGGCAGGACAATGCGGATTTTGCATATGCGCCACAAGTGAAATGCCTGCCGCCCAAAACTTTGGATCCTCGAGCATACCGGGCAAATCTTTACGCGCCGCCATCGCCTCCTGAGCGCTTTTACTTAAGGTACCAAATACAGTAGAGACGTTAATCCCTACCTTTTCAAACACACGGCCACCACGCATTACACTCATCAATCCACCACCTGCATCTGAGCCATCAGACGCCGTACGTTTGGTTTCCTTCAGCTCGAATAGTCCTGCAGGCATATCACCTTGATGCAAACTTTCTAAAGCTTCAAACTTTTGGATAATTTTGTCACGTAAGTCACTAAACCAGGCACTGGCAGTAGATTTTTCTTTACTAAAGTTATCTACCATATTTGGCGTCAATGTAGCGATGTGCTTACAGCATCGATAAGGCTTCGGCCGCCGTCAACTGTTAAAATTTCGCCAGTAACAAACGCAGAACTATCGGAAGCTAAAAACTGCACTGCTTCAGCAACTTCGGTCGGCCCAGCAATACGAGCCTGAGGCGTCGCTGCCAAGATTGCCTCACGCTGATCAGGGTGTTGTTTCAAATGATCTTGTAATGATGCAGACATAACCGAACCAAAAGCCACAGCATTTACTCGCACTCGTTCAGGCGCAAGACTTACAGCGAGCGATCGAGTCATTTGGTCTAAAGCCGCACAACTAACTGAAAATGCCATAAGTTCGGATTGAGTGCGCTGCGCCGCAATGGAGGAAAGATTTACTATAGTACCAATACAGGGTTTTTCAGATCCCTTGCCCTGCTTTATCATACGTCGAGCCACAAGCTGCGAGAGCTTTAGACTAGACAATAAGTTTTGGTCCAACATTACAGTCATACTTTCGTCATCTGGATCAAGCGGTGAGGTAGTTGTTACCTGCCTAGCCGCATTTACCAGTATATTGACTTGATCAAAGGCATCCAATGTGGCCGATAATAGGTTTGCAATTGTTAGCTTTTCTCGCAAATCACCAGCAAAGTAGCGGATGTTACTTGTTTCATCAGTCACCTCTCCTACCTCATCGCGCAGGCGTGTTTCATCCTTATCTGCAAACATTACGTTTGCACCAGCATCAGCAAGATGTCGTGCAATTGCCAGCCCTACTCCATTTGCAGCCCCAGTCACAATTGCGGTCTTTCCAGCTACAGAAAATGACATGAAATATCCCTAAATTGCCGAATCTTTTGTATTATAGCGGTTATTTGCGCTTGGGGCGAGATGATTGAAATAGCTTAAATCGACTGTCACCTGGAATCTCCACAACACTCTCAAAACATTGATTTAAAACCTGTTCATATGGCAGGTGACGATTGGCAACCATCCAGAGATCACCTTTTGGGCGCAAGTTACGCGCGGCATTAGTTATAAAAGCACGCCCCAAATCTGGATTTCCTAATCTTCCTGTATGGAATGGTGGGTTCATAATAACTGAATCATAGGAGCCAGTCCAAGTTGTAGCATCATTCCAATGAAAATTAGCCCTAGTGTCGTTAATGTTTAATTTTGCACATTCTAAGGCTGTGGCATCGGCTTCAATTAAATCTAATGAACTGACCAAATCATGAGTTAATATTTTGGATGATAAATACCCCCACCCCGCACCAAGGTCAGCAATATCTCCCTTTAAGCCCTCGGGAAGGGACGCCGCAAGGAGTTCTGAACCTGGATCTATATTACCGGCTGAGAAAACTCCCGGTGTTGTTGTGAACTGATCAAACTTTTTAGGAGTAGATCTTAGAGCTGATAAATCTTTACTCGAAAACCAAAAAAGGCGCCCGTGCCCTTTGGTTATATTCCCGTCGACTTTTACCAACTTGCGAAGCAACTTATAGTGAGCATCGATACCATCAACTTTTTGACCGTCCACAACAACCAAATCAGCCTGAGCTGCAGCCTGAACAATCAAATCTGTGGTCTGCTGTCGTGACCGTGTGCAACAAACAATAGACAAGTCGTATCGTTTAGACGGCAAAACAACTTCACAAGAAAATCCCTTATTTTCCCAATTCACCTTAGATGGAAAAAACGGCTGGATAATAAGAGCTTTTGATAATGTCAAAACATCAAAATCAATGTCAGGGTGAATTATGGCAACAGGACCAGATGGCTCAGCCAAGCCATTCTGGAACGCCAAGCTAATGCGGCTCACCTAGTTATTCTTTTTCTAAAGTACATTGCAGTGGGTGACCGTGCTTTTGGGCCATATCAATTACCTGCGTCACTTTGGTTTCTGCAATTTCATGGCTAAAAACGCCCACGACAGCCAAACCCTTTTTATGCACAGTTAACATCAGGTCAAAGCTTTCCTGATGAGTCATCCCAAAAAAACGTTCCAGGATCATGATAACAAATTCCATCGGAGTGTAGTCATCATTTAGGATCATGACCTTATAAAGAGGAGGCCGCTTCGTTTTAGGTCGCGTATCCAACGCAACACCAAAATCTTGATCGTCGTCTTCTGGATTGGTTGACATAATCAAGTTGGATCGCACTTTAAACTTACTCATTTATAAAAATTCCTAACCACACTCTGCCTACTACATAAAATTAAATGCCTCAAATGGAAGGGGTTAACTAGAAATTTACATAGAAAATATTGAAATAGCAAAATCAATAGCGCCTCCATTTCTTCATAATTGAAAGAAATTATCCCTCTAAGTATAAAGTGCTGTGCCATAATTCGCTGATTTTAAATTTTTGTGGTTCCAGATTAATTGTGGCAAAATTATGTTTAAATTATCATATAATCAATATGTAGTAGCAAATACATAAATATGACAATATGTATGTAGATCTTGCCCCTAAATAGCCTTTTTTTAGTTATGTTGCGACTGATTCGAATATGCTATAATATTGGTGAGCAAAGCACGGGAAAATCCGGCAAATAACAAAAATGAGGTAGTAGACGTGCAAAATCGTCTTTCAATATATTTATTGATCACAGTTATAACGTTAATATTTGGTCCGTGGTCATCGGCTTTTTCAGCACCCTATGCTGCAGTGGTAATGGACGCCAGGACTGGTAAAGTATACCATTCTCGAAATGCAGATACGCGCCTACATCCAGCATCCCTAACAAAAATGATGACCCTTTACATTGCGTTCCAAGCAATCGAACGAAAAGAGATTTCGCTCGATACTTATGTAACGATATCTGCAAATGCAGCTGCTGAACCAGCCTCAAAGCTATGGCTCAAAAAGGGGCAACGCATTAAACTTCGTTATCTCATCCGTGCTGCGTCAATAAAGTCAGCAAATGACGCAGCAACTGCAATTGGCGAAGCCATATCAGGATCAGAGGCTGCTTTTGGCAAACGAATGACACGGACCGCCCGCGCCCTCGGCATGGACCGTACAACATTCAAAAATGCTCACGGCTTGACGCGCTCAGGCCATCTTTCCACAGCTCGTGATATGTCAATATTGGGACGCCATATGATCTATGACTACCCACAATATTATAATCTTTTTTCACGTCGAAGCGCTAATGCACGCGTGGCTACAGTAAGAAATACCAACAGGCGTTTGCTTAATTCTTACAGAGGTGCAGATGGTATTAAAACTGGATATACGCGTGCCGCCGGTTCAAACTTAGTCGCCTCAGCAGAACGCGGCGGTGAGCGCATTATAGCTACAATGTTTGGTGGAACTTCTTCCGCCGCCCGAAACGCTCGAGTAGTCAAATTACTGGATATGGGTTTCGCACGAGCACCCTCCACTGCCAAACTCCTAAAGCCAGCTCTACCCAATTATGAATTTGCATCAAACACATCGAATAAGCGCGTTACTGCAGTAACAAAATCACTCCGTCCAGAAACTCGAGCAATCGAAAAGACTGCATCGTCTGCGGAGATAACTATAGCACAAGCCCCCAGCCTTAAAACTCAACCTGACGATATTTTAAGGGCATTAAAAGTGGCAACTTCGAGGCCAATTGACAGCCAAGTAGTGGCTTTAGCTACTACAAATATAACTACAGAGAACCTGCCGAGAGCACGACCTTCGACGCTGGCATTTGTCTCGACGAATATTCCAAAAAACCAAGTGTCAGATCAGTTAGAAATATTGATCAAAGGCTCAAAAACATGGTCTATTAATGTCGGTAATTTCAACACGCGTTACCAAGCAGAGCGTATTCTCCTGCGCACTGCACTTGCCGAGACAAGTGCCCTTGACGGGGCTAATAGAATAGTAACGGCACGGGCATCAGGTTACGATGCAATTTTCAAGGGCCTCACACGAGATAGTGCAGATTTAGCCTGCCGTCGATTAAAGGCTCAAGAACTTTCTTGCTTTACGATTTCACCAAGCTAACAATTACTACGCGCCAGCAACGTTAATTGTATTATGTTGTCCGTAAAGCAGATCTTAAAAAAACTGCCAGTATAAATAAGAATTTGATCAACAAATAAAAATCTCTACCAGAAATTCAACTCAAGGCCGCCTCTAACAACGTTTGAGTGTAAGCATGCTGGGGATTATCAAAAATCTGTGAAGATTCTCCATGCTCAACTATGTCTCCATCTTTCATAACTATGACCTTATGGGACAAGGCACGAACAACTTTTAAATCATGGCTTATAAACAAGTAACCAAGTTGATATTTTTTCTGTAAAGCTCTCAATAGGTCTATAATTTGAACTTGTACTGTACGATCTAAAGCCGAGGTGGGTTCATCTAATACGACAAATTTTGGTTTTAAAATCATCGCTCGGGCAATAGCTATTCTTTGGCGCTGCCCACCAGAAAATTCGTGTGGGTAACGGTCCATAGTAGATGGATCAAGGCCAACCTCACGCAGAATAGTAGCAACCTCACTGCGGTGATTTTTTTTGTTGGATTTATTATGAACCCCTAATCCTTCTGCAACAATTTCCACTACAGACATTCGAGGGCTGAGACTACCAAAAGGATCTTGAAAAACCATTTGAATGTCACTGCGTATTGATCGCATCTGACGCCGGCTCATTGCATGAATATCTTTTCCATTAAAAGAGATACAGTTGTCAGATCCGATCAAACGCATAATAGCTAAGGCAAGTGATGTTTTCCCAGACCCAGATTCGCCAACTATGCCCAATGTTTCACCAGCTCTTACAGAGAGCGTAGCATCGTTTACTGCCTTTACATGGCCTACAGTGCGCCGCAGAAGGCCACGTTGTATTGGAAACCAAACTTTTAGGTTCTCAGTTTTCAAAACTTCTGGAGCATTCTCAGGAATAGGCTCAGGGGCCCCAATGGTTTCCGCATCTAAAAGCATTTTGGTATAAGGATGTTTCGGCGCCCCAAAAATTTGTGAAGTCTGACCACTCTCTACTACAATACCCCGCTGCATGACGATAACTCTGTCCGCAATTTTACGCACCACGCCCAAATCATGGGTTATAAAAAGCAAGCTCAACCCCTCAGTGCGTTGCAATTCAGCCAACAGATCCAGAATTTGAGCTTCAATCGTGACATCTAGCGCCGTTGTTGGTTCATCCGCTATCAACAATTCAGGTTCGTTAGCCAGAGCCATAGCAATCATAACTCTTTGCCTCTGCCCACCTGACAGTTGATGTGGATAAGACTTTAAACGCATGGTTGGATCTGGAATCCCAACCTTTAACAATAACTCCAAAATACGATCTTGCAGAACTAAACCTCTAAGACCTTGGTGAATAGCTAGGCTTTCGCCCAGCTGCTTTTCAATGGTGTGAAGAGGGTTTAGCGAAGTCATTGGCTCCTGAAAAATAAAGCTTATGTTATTTCCACGAAGACGTTGCAATATTGGTTCAGAGGCACCTATCATCTCTTGACCTTGATAGGTAATTGAGCCCCGCACGACTGCATTTTTTGGCAAAAGATCTACAATAGACAATGCAGTTACTGATTTTCCAGACCCAGATTCACCAACGATTGCAACAGTTTCTCCAGCCATTATTGAAAAAGAAACCTCTTCAACTGCCGCTGAACTTTGGCCATCTTGAGAAAATTGAATTGAAAGGTTTTGGATGTCTAGAAGGTTCATTGAAAAACTTTTCTTGGATCAAAAGCATCTCGGACCCCCTCAAAAATAAAAACTAATAGTGACAGCATGATTGTGAATACCATAAATGCTGTGAAACCTAAGTGCGGGGACTGCAGGTTTAGTTTTGCCTGCTGCGATAGTTCACCCAAAGAGGGAGAAGATGACGGCAGCCCGAAGCCAAGAAAGTCCAATCCCGCCAAAGTTGAAATAGCACCCGTTACGATAAAGGGTAAAAATGTGAGTGTTGCAACCATCGCATTTGGCAAGATATGGCGCATCATTATTGTCCAATCGCTTACCCCAAGAGCCTCAGCAGCGCGCACATATTCAAAATTGCGTGCCCTAAAAAACTCTGCCCGAATTAAACCAGTAAGTGCCGGCCATCCAAATATAATTGAAAGGGTAGCTAAAAGCCAAAAACTTCTACCTAAAATTGCGGTTAGAATGATTATTACATACAGAGATGGCAAAGCACTAAAAACCTCAAGAAAACGTTGAAATAAAAGGTCTAACCAACCGCCAAAATAACCCTGTATCGCACCCGCTAATATACCAATGATTGAAGCAAAGATGGTAACTACAAGCGCGAACAGAATTGATAACCTAAATCCATAAATTACACGTGCCAAAACGTCTCGTGTCGTATCGTCTGTTCCAAGCCAGTGTGATGAATCGGGTGGCGATGGTGCCGAGCGGCCCAAATCATTGGGGGTATCATAGCTATATGGCACAATTGGCCAAATCATCCATCCTTGATAAAATCCTTCCACCTCAGCATTTATTTCTCCATTCGAGATGGCCAGCAAATATTTTTCTGGGTCCTCAAAACATAACTCCATCCCACCCGAACGTATCAAACACTGGACTTCTGGGTCACGGTAGGTTGCCTCTGTTTTAAAGTCTCCACCAAATGTAGTTTCAGAATAAAACTGCGTTACCGGTGTATAAAACTCGCCTCTGTAGCTTACCAAGATTGGCTTATCATTAGCTAAAAATTCTGCGAAAAGACTTAAACCAAACAGAACAGTAAATATCCAAAGAGACCAAACCGCACGCCGGTTTTTTTTAAAATTGTTCAGACGTCGCGCATTAAGGGGAGACAATGCCATTACCCACGAGCCTCAAAATCAATTCGTGGATCAATAAAGACATACATCATATCAGAAAGAATACCGACAAAGAGGCCCAATAACCCAAAAGCAAAGAGGGTGCCAAACATCACCGGATAATCTCGAGTCAATGCAGCCTCAAACCCAAGCCTTCCTAGGCCATCTAGCGAAAATATGGTTTCAATAAATAATGAGCCCCCAAAAAATACCCCAATGAACAGACTGGGAAAACCAGCGATCACAATCAACATGGCATTGCGAAAGACATGTCCAAACAAGACACGATTTTCAGTAAGCCCCTTTGCCTTCGCCGTCACAACATATTGCTTACGGATTTCGTCTAAAAATGAATTTTTTGTCAGTAAAGTCAGTGTAGCAAATCCTGAAATGACAGACGCAAAAATTGGCAAAGCCATATGCCAAAAATAATCGCCAATCTTTCCTAATATTGTGAGATCTTCCCAACCGTTGGAAGTAAGCCCTCTCAATGGAAATATCTGCCAATAAGATCCACCGGCAAAGAGTACTAAAAGCATGATTGCAAATAGAAACGACGGAATTCCATAACCAATTACAATTAAAGCACTGGTAATTGTGTCAAAAGTACTGCCATCGCGAATGGCTTTACGTACACCAAGTGGAATGCAAACCAAGTAGATTAATAATGTCGACCAAAGGCCTAATGAAATTGAAACTGGCATTTTTTCTAAAACTAAGTCGGTGACCTTAATTGAACGGAAATAGCTCTCCCCAAAATCAAAGCGCAAATATTTCCACATCATGTTCAAAAATCGTTCGAGTGGTGGCTTGTCTAACCCAAACTCACGTTCTAGTTGCTCTATATACTCTGCCGGTAAACCACGAGCTCCAGCATAGCGGTCACTCGTTTCATTAGTATCTATACCAGCGTCACCACCACCCGTAATTGCAGCGAATACATCGCCCTCACCCTCCAGCTGTGCCAAAACCTGCTCTACGGGACCACCTGGTACAAATTGAATCAAAGCAAAGTTGACAATCATAACCCCCAAAAGGGTTGGAATAATCAGTAGAAGCCGCCGGACAATATAAGCACCCATCCTAGTTCAGCACACCTGCAGCCTTAAGTTTTGAACCTTTTTGGGAATTATACCACCAAAAATCCATTTCTCCTAAAGCATATGGCGGTAGTGGGTCTGGATGTTCATACTGATCATAGTATGCCACTGTATGGACACTCTTAAACCACTGTGGGATCCAGAAACGCTTCGCTCGCAACACTCGGTCTAAAACTCTAATTCGGAGATTTAGTTCTTCTTTATTTTCAGACCTAACTACCAAATCAATCAAGGCATCCACAGCCGGATCAGACAAACCCATTAAATTACGACTACTCTCATCCATTGCCTTCGTACCAAAGTATTGCTCAAGCCCTGATGAAGGCTCTAAAGACATCCGCATGCTATGTGTGGTTACATCAAAATCAAAAGAACGTGAACGCTCCATTTCTTGTGCCGGATCAACCCGATTAAGACGAGCATCTATTCCCAGTGACTTCATATTTTCAATCATCGGGTTTGTAATTCTGTCAAAAGCCGGGGAGCTGTCTAAGACCTCAAGAGTGAACGCCTGTCCATTTTTTTCACGCATACCAGAATCATTAACCAACCACCCAGCCTCATCCAACAAAGCCGATGCCTTGCGTAAGTTTTTACGATCGAGTTGGCGTAGTCCGGAGACTGGAGCCATTACAGCAGGCTCAGTCAAAACATTCACGTCAAGTAAACCCTTATCTACAAGCCCCTGCAGAATAGATAATTCTTTACCTTTGGGTACGCCAGAAGCTTCTAAATTTGAATTACCCCAGAAGGAATTAACACGATCATAAAGCCCGTAAAATAACTGCTCGTTAGACCATTCAAAATTAAACATCATGGACAAGGCCTCGCGAACGAGAGGATCCTTGAACTTGTCACGCCGAAGATTGAAGACATAGGCTTGTGCTTGAGCTAGGTTTCCATTTGGCAACTCTGTTTTCACCACATGACCATTTTCAATAGATCCAAAATCATAGGAAGTTGCCCATTGTTTTGAACTATTTTCGGATCTAAATGTGTATACTCCTCCTTTAAAACCCTCAAAAGCTGCAGCAGAATCTGCAAAATACTCTATCCGAAGACTGTCAAAGTTGTTGCGGCCAACGTTAATGGGAATATCTTCGCCCCAAAAATCGTCACGTCGGACATAAATAACTCGTTCATTAATCTCGTAGGAATCCAAGACGTAAGGACCAGTTCCGATAAAGGGCGTCAGTGTGGACTCATCCAAGCGCGCACCCGTATCTTCAAACCAGGCCTTAGAAAATACTGGAATCCCTCCGGCCAAGTCGATTACGTCACGGCGAGGTGCATCCGCCGCAAAGGTGAACTTTATTTTAAAGGGATCAATTACATCGATAGTCTCCACCATTCCAGAAACGGCGGCCCGATATGACGGTATGCCTTGATCCATGAATAGTTCAAAAGTGAACTTTACATCATCAGCAGTTAATCTCGACCCATCTGAAAAAGTTATATCTTCACGAAGGTTAAATATGGCCCAATTACGGCTTTCCGGGTATTCTAAAGTTTTACACAAGTAACAATATGAAGAAGTTAAATCATCTGCAAAACTGGTCAAGATTGTTTCGTAAGGAGCAGAAGAAAGCGATGCCGAATTTCCTTTGCGGGCATAACCGTTAAAACTGTCAAATGTACCAAAGCCCCACTGAGAAATTTCGCCCCCTTTGGGCGCTGTCGGGTTCACGTATTCTAGATGTGCGAAATCAGCAGGATACTTCAAATCACCAAAAAATGAGTAGCCATGGCTCACGGTGACAGGGTCACTGTCATCCGCAACCACAAAATTGGCGCCAAAGGTCATCAATATCATTGAAGCTAAGAAATATTTTACTAAAGGTTTAGTCATTAGCACATCCTCTTTAAAGCGCAGATAACTTTCTACGATTGATAGTAACTTAGCCCAATTTTAAAATTTGCGAAGTATTTTGTTAACGAGCTTAACGCCTTTATGGCTTAACTCCATTAACATTTCAAAAATTATATATTTAGGGTCGGAAAGGGCTATAGAAATTGGCCCAACATCAGTCACCGGCAGGTTTCACTTTACCGGCCATAAAATCTAAACTTACTCACTAATTGTTGTAAGATACGCTATCAAATTAGCGCGATCTTGCGGTTTCGAAATACCGTTAAAGCTCATTTTAGTACCAGGCGCGTATTTTGAAGGCTTCTTAAGAAACCCATTTAAGTTTTCAGGGCTCCATATTTTTGCAACCGCAACCAAGCTTCCCGAATAACTAAAATCTGCAATCGAGCCAACAGCCCGGCCAACGACCCCATACAAATGAGGCCCAACACCATTCGCCCCAGTTTTAAGTTTATGGCAGGCGCCACACTTTTTGAAAGTTTTTTGTCCCTTTGACAGGTCCGCCAATAATAACAATTCTTCGATAGCTGGCTCCTCTTGGATTGCAGCCCCCTCAACCGGGCCAGCATCAATTTCTATCCAAGCGATTCCATGATCCTCACCGTGGTGGGCCGGGCTATAAATTTTGTCAGCAATCCAGCCACCCAGCACTAAAACTAACAACGCCATACAAAAGGCACCGGCTATTTTGGTCAAGGTCATAGTGTCGAACATGTCGCTATCCGTGTATTCAAATTGTTATTCCTCCTCTAATCCCTTCCCCCCATGCCGCGCAAGGTGTAGTTAGCGCGACTAAACGACCTTTTTATGAATAAACGTCTCAGGAGACATCAAATGGCTAAAAAAATTGCCTTCCAGGGTGAATTAGGTGCTTATTCACATGAAGCCTGCATTGTGGCGCGGCCCAACCATACACCATTGCCTTGTCCAACATTTGAAGATGTTATAGACGCGGTACGCTCTGGCTCTGCAGAATTTGCAATGTTACCTGTCGAAAATACAACTTATGGACGGGTTGCAGACATTCATAGACTTCTCCCCAAAAGTGGCTTGTTTATTAACGACGAAGTATTTGTCCGCGTACGCATCAATCTTTTGGCTTTACCAGGGGTTAAGTTATCAGATGTGAAAGTTGCGCGCGGCCATCTTGTAATTTTACCACAATGTAAGGCGTTCCTCGATGCTAACAAAATTCGTGGTGAAGCCGCAGCAGACAATGCAGGCGCGGCCGCTGATATCGCAGCGTCAAACGAGCGAGACGCCGCAGCTTTAGCGTCTGAGCTAGCTGGCGAAATTTATGGTTTAAATGTTTTAAAGAAGGATGTTGAGGATCTGTCACATAATACGACTAGGTTTTTAATCATGTCGGCTCGAAACGATCTTGATCGCCGAGGTGACGCAATGTTGACCAGTTTTGTGTTTCAAGTCCGTAACATTCCAGCTGCATTATATAAGGCAATGGGTGGATTTGCTACCAACGGAATAAATATGACAAAATTAGAAAGTTATATGGTCGGCGGCACTTTCACCGCGACACAGTTTTATGCAGATATTGACGGCCATCCTGATGATCCAGCAGTTCAACTCGCATTTGAAGAATTATCGTTCTTTACTGATATGGTGCACGTACTTGGTACCTATCCCGCCAGTGGGACCAGACCGGCTTAGTTTTATCAAATAATTATATTTTGATGAGGCGGATAAATAAAGCGTTAAAAAATTTCAATCCACGACTATTTTAGAGTGTCTGCTAGCCAATTTTCTATAAGGAAATGTGCTATCGCCCCTGATCTTGCTGGCTTTATTTTAGGATGTATACCCTCAAAAACGTCCAACATCTCTTCACGGCTAACCCATAACGCATCCTCAATTTCATTTGAGTCAATATTAATATCCATATTTAATGCTTGGCCCTCGCACCCAAACATTAATGACGCTGGAAATGGCCAGGGCTGGCTGGTTAGGTAGCCCACAGATCCAACACGGATACCAGATTCTTCAAAAACTTCTCGCCTTACTGCAGCTTCAAGAGTCTCTCCCGGTTCAACAAAGCCTGCTAAAAGAGAGTACATTCCATCTGGCCAAGCATGTGACCGCCCCATGAGCAAACTATTCCCATGCGTGATCAACATAATCACAACTGGGTCAGTCCGCGGGAAGTGTGTTTTTTTACATTCCGTACACGTGCGTTGCCATCCAGCCATTTCAATCGTCGAAGGGTGCCCACAGGCCGCACAAAAACTATGTCCTCGGTGCCATTCCAATATACCCCGTCCAATTACAGCCAATTCGGCATCTCTGGTTGACAGCTGTGTCATGATACTCCGTAATTCCCCAAAGTATTCATCATTAACTAAAGTAGGATGCGTTTGTATGGAGGGGTCTAAAAATTCGTTTAAAGTATCCGGTAACTCTTCTGGTATCCATGTTGATACATCCACTAAAAAAAGTGGTTTGTTCTTCTCACTTAAGCCCAGAAAAATTAGTGGGCTAGATTGATGTTCTAAAATGCTGTGATCCAAATCGATCCAAGCAAGTCCCAAACTCTGATCATCTTTTTCTCTCAACAAGGGCTTGCCACGCCAAAACAAAGTGACCCTGACATTATTTTGAGCGCGCAGCACCACTTGTGACTCTGCATTTCGCAGTTCTGAAGCACGGTTAAGTGCGGAACTTCCAAATGTTACTGATTCTGCGTGGTCCATAATTAGGTTCCTCTAGGCTTATATTTTATTTACATTCAATTCGTCTGCAGGACGAATTGCAATGTGATTTTCAAACCTCTATAGAGAACCTGAGGGGTTGGCGCGGGCAAGTGCCTCGCCAACCTGGTCAGATCCGGAAGGAAGCAGCCACAACGAGCCCCACTTGGGTCGATGTCCAACCTCTCACTTTGGCCACTACATCTTAGCTGGCTAAATGATGTTTTATGAACCGCGTTTTCTGGACCAACACAACCCAAACATGTACCGTGGTCACAAGATTCGAAGGAACGTCATGACCGAAGCACCTGCTTATCAAGTTCTAGCGCGAAAATACCGACCAGAGACGTTTGCCGACCTAGTTGGGCAGGATGCCATGGTGCAGACACTGCGCAATGCTTTTGAGGCCGACCGTATTGCCCAAGCTTTTTTAATGACGGGCATAAGAGGCACCGGCAAGACAACTACTGCTAGAATAATTGCCAAGGGTATGAATTGCATTGGAGTGGACGGTAAAGGTGGCGCGACAGTTGATCCTTGCGGTGTGTGTGAGAATTGTACTTCGATAATGGCAGGACGCCATGTCGACGTTCAGGAAATGGATGCAGCCAGCCGCACGGGTGTTGGTGATATTCGTGAAATCATAGATTCTGTTGCCTATCGTGCCGCTTCAGCACGCTATAAAATATATATAATTGATGAAGTCCATATGTTGTCAACAAATGCGTTCAACGCTTTATTGAAAACACTCGAGGAACCACCCGCACATGTAAAATTTATTTTTGCAACAACGGAGATCCGCAAGGTACCCGTTACAGTCCTCTCACGCTGTCAGCGCTTTGACCTCCGCCGAATAGAACCTGAGGTGATGATTTCCCTACTCAGAAGGGTAGCCAGAGCAGAGGAAGCTGACATATCAGATGAGGCATTAGGCCTAATCACAAGGGCATCTGAGGGGTCGGTGCGAGATGCGCAATCCTTGCTTGATCAGGCAATTTCACATGGAGCAGGCCAAACTACTGCAGAGCAAGTGCGAACCATGTTGGGGCTCGCCGACAGAGGCAGAATTTTAGACTTATTTGATTTGATACTTCGAGGTGATGCAGCTGGCGCATTAGGCGAGCTGTCAGGACAATATGCTGATGGAGCCGACCCTATAGCTATTTTACGTGACTTGGCAGAAATAAGTCACTGGATCAGCGTAATAAAAATAACTCCAGGTGCCGCGGACGACCCAACGGCCTCGCCAGATGAACGCAATCGGGGCCTTCTAATGGCCGACGCATTACCGATGCGGATATTGACCCGTATATGGCAAATGCTTTTGAGCTCACTTGAAGAGGTAGCTCGCGCACCAAATAGTATGATGGCTGCAGAAATGGCAGTGATCCGTCTCACCCATGTTGCAGATTTACCAACACCAGATGAACTAATTCGCAAGTTGAACAATACAACTATGCCTCCAGCTACAAATCCTAAAACGGTTAACCTGTCGGCGGCAACAACCGTTTTGGAGCCAAAGCCTACACAAGCAGAAACCAAAAATTTTGTTGATCAAAAAATAACCAGCACCTCTTATTTACAATCTAATTCTGAGGCAACGGTTCGCATAGCTCAACCCATTGTGAATACCTTAGTGCAATTTTCCACATTTGAAGACGTCCTCAATCTTATCCGTGATCACCGAGATATTAAGCTCCTCGTAGATGTAGAAACCACCTTGAAACTAATAAGTTATTCTCCAGGGCGAATAGAATTTGAACCTACAGGCAGTGCACCAAAAGATTTAGCCCAGCGCCTAGGCAGTAGACTACAGACTTGGACCGATAAACGTTGGGCCGTATCGGTTGGTTTAGGAGGAGCAGACACAATTGCCGAAAAACGTGACGAAGCGACAAATGCCTTAAAAGATCAAGCTAAAAGCCACCCGTTCGTGCAAGCAGTTTTCAATGCCTTCCCCAAAGCTCAAATCCTTGAAATACGCACACCACAAGATGTGGCTAACTTAGCGCAAGTTGACGCGCTGCCAGAGGTAGAAGATGAATGGGACCCGTTTGATGACAATTAAGTTTAAAAAAATATAAGTGAGGTAACAAAATGTTAAAAGGTCTTGGTGGGCTTGGTGATATGGCCAAAATGATGAAAACTGCACAAGAGATGCAGGGTAAAATGACCCAAATGCAGGATGATTTGGCTAACATCAGCATTACTGGTGAGAGTGGAGCGGGATTGGTAACTGCTACTACAAATGCGAAGGGTATTCTGACAAGCTTGGATATTGATGCCAGTATTTTTAACCCAGATGAAAAGGAAGTGGTTGAGGATCTTATTCTGGCAGCCGTAAAAGATGCACAGGCTAAAGCGGCTAACCGCTCTGCATCAGAGATGCAGCGGCTGCAAGAAAGCCTAGGATTACCTGCCGGTATGAAACTACCCTTCTAGGCATAGGCAGTCGAAAAGTAGCTTGTGAATACCAAAATTTACACGCACGGTGATCCGTATGAACCACACTTCCAAAGATTTAGAGCGCCTTATCGAATTGATGGCCAAGCTGCCAGGACTAGGCCCTCGTTCGGCGCGGCGTGCTGTACTTCACATGGTCAAAAAAAGAGCCTTAATAATGGCCCCTTTAGCTGATGTTCTGGCGGAGGTGGCAAAAACGGTTCGTGAGTGTTTGAACTGCGGAAATATTGGCATGTCAGACAGCTGTGATATTTGTAAAAACCCAGCACGGGCCAATGGAGAGATTTGCGTAGTGCAGGACGTCTCCGATCTTTGGGCAATGGAGCGATCAAATGTTTTTAAGGGCCGATACCACGTTTTGGGCGGGACACTCTCCGCACTGGACGCCATTGGACCAAATGAACTAGGGATCCCACGTCTATTAAAGAGAGTTTTTGAGGAAGAAATTACTGAGGTCATTTTAGCACTTAACGCAACAATTGACGGCCAAACGACAGCTCATTACATCACGGATCAACTACGTAACGTGAAGGTGAGCACTCTCGCTCAAGGCGTACCTATTGGCGGTGAATTGGATTATTTAGACGATGGAACCATCATAGCTGCGCTTAAAGCTCGTAAAACTCTTTAATATTATTATTTCAGAACTGGCTTTTGACAAAAGCTAATGAAAAAAGCGCCAAGTTAAACGCAACTTAAATTTAGAAACCCTGTCTTTAACTACTCTTTATCGTCACTTGGCAAATTAAAGAAACTTTCAGCATCCAACAAATCACCATGAGACTCCTCCTCCTCTTTGGGCGCGTCGGCGAGAGTAAAGGTTTCCAGACCTGAAATGGCGGCTGGAATACGAGGCTCGTCAGGCATGCCCAAACTTTGTTCAGTACTTACTAATTTTCGTCGTTCATCATCAGACATTACATCATCATCACCAGGTTTCTTGGCATTTGCTTTTTGAACTAAAGCATCTAGCTCTGACTGCCGACAAAGTCCGAGTGCGACCGGATCAATTGGATCAATATTTGTAATATTCCAGTGGGTCCGTTCCCGGATTGCCTGGATAGTAGGCTTAGTCGTGCCGACCAGCTTAGAAATTTGCCCATCTGTAAATTCTGGGTGAAACTTAACCAACCATAATATAGACGCAGGCCGGTCCTGGCGTTTTGACAGAGGTGTATAGCGTGGACCCCGGCGCTTCTCTTCACCAACGGCCGCGGCGTTAAATTTTAGTGCAAGTTTGTGGAGTGGATCTGACTGTGCGGAATTAATCTCTTCTTGCGTCAGCTGATTATTACTGATTGGATCAAAGCCCTTTACACCCATTGCAACATCACCGTCAGCAATTCCCTGAACTTCAAGCTCATGCATTTCTACAAAATCCGCTATTTGCTTAAAACTAATTGTGGTATTGTCCACCAGCCACACCGCAGTAGCCTTTGCCATAATTGGTTTTGCCATTTCAACCTCCATCTAAACCTTTATCCCAAACACAACTTTCTCAACGCCTAGCGGCGGTCCCGGGTCTTAGCGGGACGAGTTACCATTTTTGGGAAACTTGAAAAGGCTATAATCTGTAAACTCCGAAAGGGAAACCCCCATGCTCTGCTTGTTTTTCATACTGCATTTTTCAAAATTTTGAGAATTTAGAAACTCATTCAGGGTCTTTGTGAAGCCTTTTTTAAATTTTCTTGATTTTGGCGTTGTTACTTACCTTTAATTCTTTAATTTATTATACAATATAACCAATAATTTGAAAAGATTTAGGATCTCCCCATGATTGAGAGAATTGGAACCACCCCGCGGGCTAGTAAGATTGTGAAACATAATGGGGTTGCTTACCTTTCAGGCCAAGTAGCCGAAGGCGAAACAATAGAGATCCAAGTAAAGGCTTGTTTAGACAAGATCGATGCCTTGCTACTGGAAGCTGGAAGCACCCGCAAAAAAATACTTCGAGCAACAATTTGGCTTTCAGATATGAATTATTTCATTGGGTTAAACGAAGTTTGGAACGATTGGGTTCCAGAGGGGTTTGCTCCCGCACGTGCATGTGGTGAGGCAAAGTTGGCCCGCGATGAGCTAATGGTGGAGATAATTGTAGATGCGGCCTATGATTGATTAGGTTCAACAGAGCCTCTCACGTTCCTTATTATCTAGCTTTCCAATAAGAGCTAAGGACGAAAACTCTTCCATTAGAGTATTAGATTTTTAGAACTATTTTTCCAATATGTTCACTAGTTTCCATACGCGTATGTGCTCTTGCAGCCTCTGCTAGAGGGAATTCACTGTCCATAATTGGTGCGATCCGTCCGGAAGCCAAATGAGGCCAAATATGTTTTTGCAACCCTTCAGCTATACGCTGTTTTACCAAATCATTTTGTGGCCGCAGAGTGGAGCCAGTGATTGATAATCGGCGTGTCATCATTTGTGCTAGATTAAGATCTGCCTTGGCACTTTCAAGGAACGCTATTTGTACTAAGCGTCCGTCATCTGCCAATGATTTTAAGTTTCGTTGAATATAAGTGCCACCAACCATATCCAAAATCACATCCACGCCACCATAAACCTGCAAAACGTCCTCAAAAATTTCATTGTGATAATTTATTACTCTCTCCGCGCCCAAGTCTTTACAAACTTGGCATTTTCTTTCAGACCCGGCTGTCGCAAAGACCCGAGCTCCAAAAAGGTGAGCCATTTGGATTGCAGTGGTACCAATCCCGGAAGAACCGCCATGAACCAGGAACTTTTCTCCCGCCTTTAAGCCACCCCTTTGAAAAAGGTTTGAATATACTGTAAAAAAAGTTTCTGGCAGACATGCTGCTTCTTTCAGAGATAAGCCTTTAGGTACGGGCAGGCAGTGCAGTGAGGGAGTAACCGCATACTCTGCATAGCCACCACCAGGAAGTAGGGCACATACTTCGTCGCCAACTTTCCACTCAAAGACACCCGACCCAATTGCTGAAATTATGCCCGCACCTTCCAGACCAGGCAAATCACTGGCCCCTTTTGGTGGATTGTAGGATCCAGATCGCTGCAAAACATCAGGGCGATTGATCCCAGCGTAGGCCAATTTAATTAAAACTTCCCCTTGCCGAGGTATCGGTATTGGGCGCTGCTTAACCTGCAAAACCTCTGGGCCACCCGCCCCTGTTATTTCTATTACAGTCATGGGGGCCATACCAATAATCCTTCAAAACAAAATGATTTAAACTTTTGGTGAGTAGCCAGGAAGGTCCTCATCCCAACGGGGACGCTCAATTTTATCCAAAAGCCAGATTGGCCCCGCCAAAGCAGAACTTAAAATTTTACTTCTTTTAATATGACTTTTGGCAGTTTCAATTTGCATAATATTCTCAATTCGGCGATCCAGGAAGGCCCATGTATCTTCATGAGCAGGGCTCTCATCGCCCAGCCAAAAAAGGACAGTTGCCGTATAAACTGTGCCCAACGTTACACGCTTGGTGTACCAATTAACGTCTGATGACGTATCGCCCAAAGCATTCCAGATATGATCCGCAGTCTCCCATATAAGCTTCGCACCATCAGCAGCAAAATTTGGCAGCGCAAACAGCGAGCTTCCGCGTCGGACAACCTCTTTATCCTTTATAGTCTCGAGCCTAAGACGCACCGCTAGTGTAACTTTTGATCTAATATTGAGGGAACCAGTATCAGCAGCATTGTAGGCAGCTACCATTTCTTTGTCACCTGTACGATGAAAAGTAACAGCCAAGTCCACAGCACCTCTTGGCGCTACCGCGGCGGCAAGACTTGGGCTCATACGCAAATCATTTACAGCCTGGTCAAAGCTGACTTGAGACCATCCATCAAAGGCTACATGAGGTAAAATAGCATTTACAAGATTAGATTTTTGTAAATTTAATGACATATAATAGTTCCACACTGTGTGATTAAATCAAAAAAAATTAGGACTAAATTACAAGTTCAGAAGTACACTACAATGCCATTTAAAACCAGACAAAGATTGAAATCTGGCAATATGGTATCAATGAAACTCGTTATTTTGAGAAAAACATACTGAAGTGTCTAAATGACATTACAATTTAGGATATGACCACCATAAAATTTTTAACATTTATAACTTCGCTGCTTTTCAAACCTTGCGCATTACTTTTAAACTAATGAGTAATTCAAACCCTAATTTCATTTGCGCGACAAAGACTGGGAATTATTTCCCATACTTAAAAAAGTCTGATTTTTATTAGATCTCAGTTCATGAGTTTATCGCAAATCAACTGCGCAGGACTCCCCCAGTCGCTGTGGTAACTTTTTCAACTATTTTTGTAACGACGGCCTCAATCTCAATATCTGTTAGAGTGGCCTCTTTCGGTTGCAAACGGACGGTCAGGGCCAAAGACTTCTTACCCTCGGCAAGCGTGCCCCCACTGAATTCATCAAACACTCTGACTTCATCAATTAAAACCTTATCCACGCCCTTGGCGGCATTGACTAGTGTGACCGCCTCCACAGTTTCATCTATTACAAATGCAAAATCACGTTCGACCGCTTGGAAGGCTGTAGTACGAAGCGCTGCCCGGGTCGCAGACTTTACTTTTGGCGTTGGTATATTTTCAGTGTGAATAACAAAAGCAACCACTGGACCCTTTACTTCTAGGCTGGTCAAAATTTTTGGATGAATTTCTCCAAATCCGGCTAATGAGTTTTTTCCAAGCACCATTTTAGCTGACCGAACTGGATGCCACCAATCGGACAAGCCGCGATTGAATTGTACCTTTGACGGTGCGCCCATAGCGTTTAATGCCACTTCAGCATTTGCCTTTGCATCATAAAGATCGACTGAGCGACGCGTGCCGTGAACGTCCTTAGGACCTGTATGACCAACTAAAATGCCACAAGCTAAGGTCTCTTGATCTTCTGGCTCCCCACCATGCCAAACTGGCCCAACTTCAAACAGAGCCATATCCAGTATACCGCGAGCTTGGTTGCGCGCAGCGGCCTGTAACAGTGCCGGTAATAAGGACGGCCGCATATGACTCATTTCCGAACTAATAGGATTTGCCAGCATAGTCGCGTCAGTACCACCTCCAAATAACTTTGCAGAAACTTCATCAATAAAGCTATAGGTGACACATTCGTTATAGCCTAAAGCCGCAATTACCCGTCGTGCAATCTGTTCCCGGTTTTGTTGCAAAGTTAGAACTTGTTTTTGAACACCCAAATGAGGGCGCGCGAAAGGTTTACCCACAAGCTTAGAGAGCGATGCAACGCGCGCAACTTCTTCCACTAGATCAGCTTCACCCATGACATCAGGACGCCAACTTGGAACATGTGCGACATCGTTCTCCAGACGAAAGCCAAGGTCTTTTAGAGTCGCGCGCTGCGACCTATCAGAGATTTCCATGCCCACTAATGACTGCACCCTGCCCGCGTCGAACTTGTAAGAACGTGAAGTGTCAGGCACCTTACCAGCTTGCACCAAATCAGAAGCCTCACCACCTGCATAATCTACAATCATGCGTACTGCAGCCTCAAGGCCTATTGGGGTAAAGGCAGGGTCAACACCACGTTCAAAGCGGTACCGGGCGTCAGAATTAATTTTCAATGCTCTGCCAGTATAAGCGATTTGGACGGGGTCCCAATAAGCAGATTCAACAAAAACATTTACTGTTTCATCCGTACAGCCTGTTTCAGTTCCACCCATTATACCAGCAATGCTTGTCGGCCCGTTATCATCACTAATGATAATTTGACCACCTTCCAACGTATAGTTTTTATCATCTAGAGCTAAGATTTTTTCTCCACCCACTGAACGATGAACCCGCAGGTTTCCAATAATCTTGTCTGCATCAAAAACGTGCAGTGGCCGATTACTGTCAATTGTGAAGAAATTAGTCACGTCGACAAGAAAGCTTATTGGACGGAGGCCAACCGCAATTAATGCTTGCTGTAGCCACGTGGGGCTTGGGCCATTCTTCAGACCCCGGATCAGTCGCCCACAAAATACTGGGCAACCATCTAGTGTATCCTTGTCGATCGCCACCATGAGTTTAGAGGTAAAATTTGCAGGTACTGGAATAACTTCACGAAGCCTTAAAGTCCCTAGTCCACGCGCAGCAAGGTCACGAGCAATGCCACAAACACCCAGTGCGTCTGGCCGATTGGGAGTGATAGCTATCTCAATCACAGGATCCACTCGCGCAGGATCATTTAAAGCTAACCAGTCAGAAAAGCTCTGACCCACTTCTCCTGAAGCCAACTCTATGATACCGTCATGCTCATCGCTAAGTTGCATCTCGCGTTCAGAGCACATCATGCCATAGCTTTCTACACCACGAATTTTACCAATACCAATAGTCGTATCGATCCCGGGCACATAAACCCCGGGCTTGGCAACCACTACATTAATACCTGTGCGGGCATTAGGAGCACCACAGATTATCTGTGTCATGCCTGCATCCGTTAGCACCTGACAGACGCGGAGTTTATCTGCATCCGGATGCTTTGATGTCTCTGTAATTTTCCCTATTGTGAACGCACCCAATCTGTCAGCAGGGTTTCTAACCTCTTCGACCTCTAAGCCAAGGTCAGTCAGCGCATAGGTGATATCATCCAAAGATGCATCAGTTTCAAGATGGTCTTTCAACCACGATAATGTGAATTTCATACGAGGACACCCTGGTAGTCAGAATTGCATTATTGCGTTAGGCGAATACTGTCATTTATATTTTCAGGTAACAAATAAATTTTATTAACGGCTCAAACCACTTACCAAACCTGGCTTATCAAGTGCGTTAAACCCATAGTGACGCAACCATCGAAGGTCGCTATCAAAAAATGCTCTCAAGTCTGGAATTCCGTACTTCAACATAGCAATCCGATCAATACCGAGGCCAAAGGCAAACCCTTGATAAACTGTAGGATCAATGCCACCCGCATGAAGAACCTTTGGGTGCACCATACCACTTCCCAAAATTTCCATCCAGTCGTCGCCTTCCCCTATTTTAAGCTGGCCGCCCGACCAATTGCATCTAATATCAACTTCGGCAGAAGGTTCCGTAAACGGAAAGTGCGACGCTCGAAAACGTAACTCTACATTGTCCACTTCAAAAAAGGCTTTTACAAACTCTTCCAGACACCACTTAAGGTTGGCCATTGATACATCAGTATCAACAGCTAATCCCTCGACTTGATGGAACATAGGCGTGTGTGTTTGGTCATAGTCAGCACGGTAAACCCGACCAGGACAAATTATTCTTAAAGGTGCTCCAATTTTTTCCATTGACCGGATCTGTACGGGGCTGGTGTGAGTCCGCAAAACATGGGGAGGTCGGTTATCATCTTGATCGCGATAGGTATAAAATGTATCCATTTCCGCGCGCGCAGGATGATGCCCCGGAATGTTAAGCGCATCAAAATTATACCAGTCACTCTCTATTTGAGGACCTTCGGCTACAGAAAAACCCATATCAGCAAAAATTTCGGTCACCTCACCCCAAACCTGTGAGATAGGATGTATTGAACCTTGGCGGGCCAAACGAGCTGGGAGCGTTACATCGAGCCACTCACCTTTAAGTCGTTCCTCCAGGGCCGCATCAGAAAGTGAGCTCTTTCGCGCGACAAGTGCGGAATTAACTTCATCTTTCAAAGCATTTAAAGCCGGCCCTGCCTCCTGTCGTTCTTCCGGCGTCATTTTACCTAATGATCGCATTCTTAGGCTTATTTCACCTTTTTTTCCAACAGCTTGAACACGTAAATTCTCAAGCGAAGCTTCATCTGTGGCTCCAGAAATTAAACTTAAATATTTCTCGCGCAGATCTTCCATCAGATCCTCCAAAATTTATTGTGTTCTCTGCTATCGAGATTATGTCTCCCGAGCAATAGGACTACACTTTTTATCCCGGGGAAACTGGTTCTATGGAAGTATTTTTGAATAATTAAAAAAATCTGGTGGGATTTGCTACGCTTAAGCACCCTTCCATCGCCGCAACATCCAGTACCATTGTTCAGGACAGTTCAAGATACGGTTTGACAGGCTGTCATTGAATGCACTCGTCATCGTTACGCTATCTGTGTGTGGTATGGCTTCCTCAAATTCAACATCAAACTGGCTACCATCTCCTGTACGCGTGCCATACGCTGGCACCATTGGCAGATCATATTTCAGGGCCAGCTGCGCAGCGACCAGGGATGTAAGAGCGTGTCGCCCCAAAAATGGTATTCGCGCGCCATCAGGGTATTTTTCATCTAACAAGATAGCAATGAAGCCACCCTGCCGAATGTGCCGGACCAGTGCGCGAGTTCCGATTTGGCCTGTTGCAAGTATTGGCTTACCACCAGCCTCAATACCAGCGTATAAGCGACGTTCATAATGCCGATTGGTCTGCGGACGATACACCGCACCAGTTTCCATATCGCGGGCCTTGAGCGCAGCACGGACTGCCTCCCACTGCCCAAAATGCCCAGAAACAATTAATGCACCTTTTCCCTCGGCCTTGGCCTTAAATAATGCCTCCAACCCAGGTCCAGAAACCGAATGCCGATCTTGAAGCGTCTGAAACTCTGCGCAATGAAAAATTTCAAACAAAGTGCGGCCCATGTTACGCCCCATATCTCGGCAAAGAGATAGTCGCTTTGATCGAGGCATGCCCGGATATACATTGGATAATTCACGTTCAACACGACGACGGGCGATTGGAAAATAACGAACAACAAGTCCAACCAAAGCCCCTAACGCGCGAGATCGTCGATCAAATGCGCGCCCACGAGACACTGATAATGCCGACAGAAGCGGAATATAGCGAATGTGATGCCAAAGACTGTTGAAAATACGAAATACCATCTACGTCGTATGATCCAATTACCTTGGAGGGCCAAGCATAAAATTTGATTTCTTTTATGCTGTTTATGACTCGGACGGTATTTTCTTGCCAGTATTATAAATCTGTCAAACAAAGTCGCTGAATTTATAGCTTAGAATTTTACTGTTTAACTAACAAATAGATGCTGATTAAAAAGAAAAACAGCCCGAAAATTACTCCCCAGAGCTGTCTTTAAAATTCAATATATGACTTTCTAAACCAACGCCGCCTGAGCTTTGGTCACGATAGCGCTAAACGCATCTGGTTCGTTTACGGCTAAATCAGCCAGAACCTTTCGATCAACTTCTACACCCGCCAAAGAGAGTCCATTAACAAACCGGCTGTACGACAATGTAGCATCGTGACTACGGCAGGCAGCATTTATTCGCTGGATCCACAAGCTCCTAAAATTACGCTTCCTAACCTTCCGGTCACGGGTCGCATATTGGTTCGCTTTATCAACAGCCTGTGTGGCTGTTTTAAATACATTTTTTCGAGCGCCAGAATATCCCTTGGCAGCTTTAATAATTTTTTTATGACGAGCGTGGGTTACTGTACCACCTTTTACACGTGACATCTCTGCAAACCTCCTTAGTGATCGTAGGGCATGTAGCTCTTGACAATTTTGGCGTCAGGAGCGGACAGAGTGGTCGTGCCGCGGGCGTCACGAATGAATTTGCGGGAGCGTTTGATCATTCCGTGGCGTTTGCCGGCCTGACCTGCCATGACCTTTCCGGTCGCGGTCACTTTGAACCGCTTTTTGGCGCTAGACTTAGTCTTCATTTTGGGCATTTCGATCTCCTATTTTAGAACGTCCGCGTGCGACTCGGCATGCCACTCAGGCCGGCCCCACGATAGAAACCTGTGTCTATGCAGGTTTAATAGTAAGAGCAAGTAGCTTTTCTTGCCATAAAATCATCTATTACAATTTTAAATTATCTAACTTCTTTATAGCTCAAAACTAAAGATTAATTAACCGTCCGGCTCTGATCGGTAGATCAGCCGTTCTTCACAAGGTGCAACACGTAAAATGTTGGTAGTACCAGCTTGATTAAATGGGACACCAGCTGTCACCGCTATTTGATCCGATTTATCAGCATAGCCTTGAGATACCGCTGCACGCACAGCGGCTACCACCGCCATTTTAAAGCGATCTACTGGACCAGTGATTACACAGTTTGTACCCCAAGTTAGGCTTAGGCGACGCGCAGTATCGATGTTAGAAGTCAGCGCTATTATCGGCACCCGAGGCCGTTCACGCGCGGTTAGGCTCGCCGTAGTCCCAGAAAAAGTAAAACAAGCAATTGCTTTTATGTCAGTAGTCTCAGCTATTTCACGAGCTGCGGCAACAATGCTATCTGCAACACTTTTCCCTAGCACTGATCTGCTAGCCTCAATAACCTCTGTGTATGTTGGATCAAGCTCTACTTCGATCGCGACATTATTCATCGTCGTAACAGCTTCCACAGGGAAATCCCCGGCAGCAGATTCAGCCGATAACATAATTGCATCTGTACCTTCATAAATCGAATTTGCGACGTCACTGACCTCAGCACGCGTAGGCACCGGACTCTCAATCATACTTTCTAGCATCTGTGTTGCAACAATAACGGGTTTGGCGGCAGCACGACATTTGCGTACTAATTGCTTTTGAATTGGAGGAACCGCCTGGACTGGCAACTCAACTCCAAGGTCACCACGGGCAACCATTATGCCATCACTAACCTTCAAAATTTCATCAAAGGCATCTACGGCTGCAGGCTTTTCAATTTTGGACATTACAGCCGCTCGACCGTTTATCAACGCTCTCGCCTCATAAACATCTTCCGGGCGTTGAACAAAGGAAAGCGCAAGCCAGTCCACACCCAACTGGCAAGCAAATTCTAAATCAGAGCGGTCCTTTTCTGATAAGGCCTTCAGAGGCAAAAGAACATCTGGGACGTTAACTCCCTTGCGGTTGGAGATCGTTCCACCTGCTAAGACGCTACAATCTGCAAAGTTAGGACCACATTTTATTACTTTTAGCCTTATCTTTCCATCGTTTACCAGAAGCGATGCTCCAACCTCTAAAGCTTGAAAAATTTCAGGATGTGGTAAGTTGACGCGATTGTGGTCACCCTCTAATTCTAGAAGATCCAAACGAAAATTTGCGCCAATCTCGAGTTCTACTTCTTCATTTTTAAAAATTCCAACACGCAATTTTGGACCCTGGAGGTCCGCCAATATAGCTATTGGGCTATTAAGATCCTTTTCAATTTTTCTGATTATAGCATGCCGGGCCGCAATTTCGGAGTGGTCACCATGTGACATATTAAGTCGAAAAACATCTGCGCCGGCTTGGTGTAGAGCAAGGATCATTTCATAATTACTAGAAGCAGGTCCCAGAGTGGCGACTATTTTTACATTTCTTTCCCGCTTCATTCAGAATAACCCGCCTATTGTTATCGCTACCACTTAATTTCTAAATGACATATTTCACATCCACTCACAACTAAGTTAGTTACCAGTATGACCGATGATGCACCATTTTTCACTACAGGAACCGACCGGAAAGGACCATGGTTAATTGCATGCGACCATGCAAGTAACCATGTGCCTAATGCAGTTAACAATAGCTCTCTAGGGCTAACAAAAGACGACATGCATCGCCATATCGCATATGATCTGGGAGCTAAAGAACTCAGCCAGTCCTTGGGAAATATATTAGATGCACCCGTCCTATGCAGTAATTTTTCAAGGCTAGTCATAGACCCCAACCGTGGAGAAGATGATCCAACCTTGTTAATGAAATTGTATGATGGCACCATTATACCAGGCAATCATAAGTCAGATACCGCTGAGCTTAATAAGCGTATCAGAAATTACTATCGCCCCTACCACCAAGCCTATTCCAAACTAGCCGCAAAAAAGCGTGCAATTCTTGCCGTACATTCCTTCACGCCGCAGCTAAGAGGCCACCCACCTCGTCCATGGGAGGTAGGCGTCCTCTTTGGCCAGGACAGACGCCTTGCTGACGCGGTTATAGCCGGGCTTAGATTGAAGGAAAACTTAATCATTGGGGTCAATGAGCCCTACGCGGGACATTTGCCGGGCGACAGCATAGACCAACACGCTCAAAGCAATAACAAATTAAATGTCTTAATTGAGGTGCGCAATGATTTGATTAAAACTATAAGCGAACAAAATGCTTGGGCGCGTTTTCTCGCACCTGTTTTACAAAAAGCACTGTTAGACGCAGAAGCAAATTTTTAGGAGCAGACCATGGATCCACAAACAAAAATTGAAGTTGAAGCAGCAGCATTTCGTCGGCTGCAGCACCATTTGATTGAATTACGGCCCGACGTCCAAAATATTGATTTGATGAACTTATCAGGTTTTTGCCGCAACTGCCTCTCACGCTGGTATCAAGAAGCGGCAAGTGACAGTGGCATTAACATGACCAAAGACGAAGCCCGAGAAATATTTTATGGAATGCCATTTGCACAATGGAAAGCTGAGTTTCAAACGGAAGTGAGTTCAGCCAAACAGGAAACGTTTTTAAAAAATCATCAATAGTTAACTAGAAAGCTATCAAAAAGTCAAAAATCGAGTGCTATGATTACTCTACTTACCTTGTGACAAAGATGATACGATTTTTTCGGTACCTAGCTTTGCGGATAGCGTCTTATCCTCAGTTTTAGACTGCAATTTTACGACTTTCCTCCAAGTAAATTTCTCTTAAGCGCGTGGCAACAGGTCCTGGCTTTCCACTACCAATGGACCACCCATCAATTTCCACCACTGGCATCACGAAGGCCGATGCTGAAGTAAAAAATGCCTCGTCAGCATCGCGCGCCTCTTCAATAGTAAAAGCACGTTCTTCAACCTCCATTTGAGCTTCGCAAGCAAACCTCAAAACAGCAGAACGGGTGATGCCATGAAGTATTTCATTGGAGAGATGTCGAGTTATAATTTTTCCAGCCTTAACAATGTATGCGTTGTTTGATGTTCCCTCAGTTACATTGCCATCTTCAACCATCCAAGCGTCATCACAACCAGCAGCTTTTGCCATCATCTTTCCCATTGACGGGTAAAGGAGTTGAACGGTCTTAATATCTCGACGACCCCAACGTTCATCAGAAATCGAAATCACTTTTATACCTACTTTTGCCAATGGACTATCTGCCAAACCCGGTTTGTTTTGAGTGAACAAAACAATGGTCGGCGGCGTATCCTTACTCGGATAAACAAAATCTCGATCAGGAGCGGCACCACGGGTGATTTGCAAGTAAATCAAACCCTCCTCGATGCCGTTAGTTCTCACCAATTCACGATGTACTGTCAGAAGGTCTTCTTTTTTTATCGGACTTTGCATATCCAATTCACTCAAAGACCTTGTCAAACGAAGGGCATGCGCTTCAAAGTCAATAAGTTTGCCATCTAATACAGAAGTTACCTCGTAGACCCCATCGGCAAATAAAAATCCACGGTCAAAAATTGAAACTTTTGCCTCATTTTCGGGCATATAAACGCCGTTAACATAAACAGTCCGAGTCATCTTGCTATCCCCACAAAGCTTGCACAGGCGGATGTACGCCCTCTGCATCAAATTTTAAAGCGTGTTCGCGGTCCTCTGCCAATAACAAAGGGCCGTCAAGATCAGTGAATGCCGCACCTTGGGCAACTAGTGTCGCCGGAGCCATGGCCAATGAGCTCCCAACCATGCACCCAACCATAATGCCATAGCCCGCCTCACGTGCTGCGTCTCGCAAGACCAAAGCTTCCGTGAGCCCGCCTGTTTTATCAAGTTTAATGTTAGCGTAGTCGTATTTGCCCTTCATATCTTTTAACGAACTGGTGTCATGACAACTTTCATCAGCACAAACCGGTAGGGGGCGATCCAAGCCTAAAAGTGCGTGATCTTCGGCCGCCGGTAATGGTTGCTCCACCAACTCGACCCCAAGCCGAACCAAATGCGGTGCTAAATCGGAGTAGACCTCAGCACTCCAGCCCTCATTAGCGTCAACGATGATACGAGCCTGCGGCGCTCCACGCCGTACAGCTTCCAAACGTGGCATATCATCTGGGGTCCCTAATTTAATTTTCAATAGGGGCCTAAATGAATTTAGCCTTGCCTGAGCTTCCATTGAAACTGGGGTATCAAGAGAGAGGGTATAAGCAGTAATTTCAGGACGCAGTGGATCCAATCCAATTATATCTGATACCCGAACACCGGTAATCTTGGCTTCTAAATCCCACAAAGCGCAGTCAACTGCGTTACGAGCCGCGCCGGCAGGTAAAGCCGCCTTTAGGTCAGCCCGCTTTATTGCACCAAGTGATTTAATTTGAGTACTGACCGTTTCGATAGTTTCACCATAACGAGCATAAGGAACACACTCACCCCATCCAACGACTCCATTCTGAGTAATCCTAACAGTGAGTACCTGAGCCTGGGTGCGCGAACCTCGTGAAATCGTAAATACTTGCGCTAAGTTGAATGTTTCTGCTTGCACCGAAATTTGCATTTAGAGCTCCTTACTTTTGCCTAAAGAAACCTGATAAACAGACATTTTTTTATTATTGCCATTCGTAAATACTTCAAATTCTTGAAAATTTATTGTGCGCTTAGTTTTAGTTAAATAGTCTCCAAGGCTTCTACCAGGCGACCGGCCCCAATCCGGATCGGGTCAACTGTGGGCAGCCCCATGCGTTCTTCAACTTCTGCCAAGTAAGTGATAGCCTCATCAGAACCTAAGTGCTGGGTATTAACCGAAATACCAACAACCTGGCACCCAGGGTTACTCACACGCGCTAGAGGCAAAGCCATGTCACGTAGTTCCTCAAGGGATGGTTGCTGATATTCTGGTAGCCCGCGCATGTGCAAACGAGTGGGCTCATGTCCCAAAATCAACGCATCCGGTTGGCCTCCATGAACTAAAGCCATGGTCACTCCCGAATAGGACACATGAAATAGGCTGCCCTGGCCTTCAATATGATCCCAGTGATCCACATCATTGTCAGGCGTCAAATATTCCACTGATCCAGCCATAAAGTCAGCAACTACGGCGTCTAAAGGTACGCCACCACCAGTAATTAATATCCCTGTCTGACCGGTCGCTCTAAACGTCGACTTCATCCCACGTTTACGCATCTCAGCGTCCATTGCCATTGCTGTATACATTTTACCAACTGAGCAATCAGTGCCAACTGTAAGACAGCGCTTTCCACTGCGTCTTTTTCCATTTGCAATTGGGTACTGTACGTCTGCGACGCGTACATCATGAAGCTTGCGCCCATTGGCAACAGCCGTATCTACAAGGTCTTGCTCATCTCTTAAAAGATTGTGAAGTCCTGAAGCCAGGTCGTATCCCATGGCCAATGCATCTTTCAAAACGGACTTCCACGCATCCGATATGATTCCACCTCGATTAGCCACTCCTATAACAAGGGTCCTAGCGCCTGCAGCTTTTGCCTCTGCTAGTGTCATATCCTGGATCCCAAGGTCTGCCCCGCATCCATCCATTCGAAATTGAGCAACAGCATTTTCTGGGCGCCAATCCTTAATACCAATCGCCACCTTGGCTGCTAGCTGGTCAGGGGCATCACCCAAAAACAACAAGTAAGGTGTTTTAATCATGCCACTCTCCATCAAGTTCTTTGCGCAGTTTAATTAACTTAAGGCAGAATATTAAACACAAATAAGCCATGCCGACCACCAAAAAGTATAATGTATAGACAATTTTTATTAGTGTCGAATAGTCTTCTAATTAGATTATCTTAAAAGTATCTTTCAGAAACCGCTCAGAGAATGAGTAGCAGACCGTCCAATTCTAGGTTAGCTGGGTACAAATGTACTTGCAGCATCAGAATCCAGACAATACCTTACCAAAAGCAAAATCTGTAATTTAATTTCTCGAGGTCCAAAATGTCCTTCCACCAGCAGCCAGCACCAATTTCACGCCCAAACCGTTGCCAATTGTTTGGTCCTGGGTCTCGCACAAGCCTTTTCCCAAAGATGGCAGCAAGCGCCGCTGATGTGATAAACTTAGACCTTGAGGATAGCGTGGCACCTTCAGACAAAGATCAAGCCCGAAAAAACATAATTGCTGCCACCCATGATGTAGATTGGGGTGGCAAAACTCTTTCCGTGCGCATCAACGCGCTGGACACTCCATATTGGTATAAAGATGTTGTTGACCTGCTCGAACAAGCGAGCGACCAACTTGACCAAATCATGATCCCGAAGGTTGGGTGCGCCGCAGACGTATACGCTGTGGACGCGTTAGTAACAGCAATTGAAACTGCAAAAAGCAGATCAAAACCAATTAATCTCGAAGTTATTATTGAAAGTGCTGCAGGCATTTCACATGTAGAGGAAATTGCTTCAAGTTCACAACGGCTGGTGGCAATATCGCTTGGCGCCGCAGACTTTGCAGCCAGTATGGGAATGCAGACTACCGGAATAGGTGGAACACAAGAAAATTACTACATGTTAAATGAGGGACAGAAATACTGGTCTGATCCATGGCATTGGGCGCAAGTGGCCATTGTGGCAGCTTGTCGTTCCAATGGTCTTTTACCAGTAGATGGACCCTTTGGTGATTTTAGTGATGAAGAGGGCTTTAGAGCTCAAGCGCGTCGTTCAGCAACTTTAGGAATGGTTGGAAAGTGGGCGATACACCCAAAGCAAATCAGCCTATCCAACGAAATATTTACCCCATCAAAGGCAGCCGTTGACGAGGCACGTGAGATTCTAGGAGCCATGGAGCTGGCTAAGTCGAATGGTGATGGTGCCACCGTCTATAAAGGGCGTCTAGTTGATATAGCCTCGATCAAGCAAGCTGAGGTAATTGTACAACAATTTGAAATGATCAATGACGCATAACGAGTTATTCATAGTTAAAGTTTATTTAAGTTATGTTAGACTTTAAGCTCGCTAACTCCTTATTATTCGGAAAATATTTTTTTGAGGCCAACGATGACCAACTATCTTGAATTTGAAAGACCACTAGCGGAAATTGAAGGAAAAGCCGAAGAGCTGCGCGCCATGGCCCGTGATAATGAAGAAATGGATGTCAAAGCAGAGGCCAATGCACTTGACAAAAAAGCTGGTGAAATTTTGGACGAGCTGTATGCAAAATTAACGCCTTGGAGGAAATGTCAGGTGGCCCGCCATCCAGATCGGCCGCATTGCAAGGATTATATCAAGGAACTTTTTCAAGAATATACACCCCTTGCGGGCGACCGCAATTTTGCTGATGATCATGCTGTAATGGGCGGGCTAGCTCGGCTTGGAGATACTCCAGTTATGGTCATTGGACATGAAAAAGGTAACGATACGAAGTCTCGTATCGCGCGTAACTTTGGCATGGCTAGGCCTGAAGGTTACCGCAAGGCGGTTCGTTTGATGGATCTGGCGGATCGCTTCGGTCTTCCAGTCATATCTTTAATAGACACGCCTGGTGCCTATCCAGGAAAAGGAGCAGAAGAGCGAGGACAGTCTGAAGCTATAGCACGGTCTACCGAAAAATGCCTACAACTCAAAGTACCCATAATTTCAGTGATTATTGGCGAGGGTGGTTCAGGCGGTGCTGTAGCTTTTGCAACCGCAAATAAACTGTTAATGTTGGAGCATTCAATCTACGCAGTTATCAGCCCTGAGGGCTGTGCTTCGATATTATGGAAAGATGCAGAAAAAATGCGGGAGGCGGCCGAAGCTCTTCGGTTGACAGCACAAGATTTAAAAAACTTGGGAGTTTGTGATAAAATAATTTCAGAACCCAAGGGCGGTGCGCACCGAGATCCTATCGCGACCATGCAATCAGTAGGTAAGGCCCTCGCTAAGATATTAGACGACCTGGCCGAAAAAAGTCCGAGCGGTTTAATGCATGATCGTCGTCAAAAATTTTTGGATGTAGGAACAAAAGGTCTAGCCGTCTGAAGTAGTTTACGAAATTTGTTTTGCACAAGATTTCCAAGCTTTATTCAAAGCTCCACTATATGTTTCAGTATTTTGGTCTTTATGTGACGTCTCCACATCTAAGATTTTACCTATGCTTGGCAGTGCACTTGTGGAAGGATTTTAGATCCCTGATCAAAGAGCAGGTTGGCACACTGACCATAAATTTTAGAAATTGTTATCGCAACAGAACAACGAAGGTTTTGGTCTTTCTGTTTAAATTTCTGAAGCAACTCATTTTCTATAGTAACAATAGTGCTTAAAGGATTTAATATCTAAGTTTGGAATTATTCATTAAACCCTACTTCTGCCATTAATTCTTTTGATCGATTTTCTACGGCAGCTTCCAAAAGGGACATGAACTCCTTAACAGGTTTATTTTTGGGAATTGGATCCATAAACTCAACAATGGCGGTACCTTGTTTTCGCAAAATGCTACGCTTTGGCCAGAATATTCCAATATTTATTGCGACAGGCACGCAATCTTGCCCCAACTCCTTATATAGAGCTCCTGAACCCATTTTATATGGTTTTTTCTGTCCCGGAGCCACACGAGTACCTTGCGGATAAATTACAAGCTGTCCGGCATCTGCCTTCCCTACCTCTACATCCGAAAGCATCTTCTTCATTGCAACAGCTCGTTTGCCTCTGTCAACAGGGATACAACCCAACCGATAAGCATACAGCCCCAAGATTGGAGTGAATAAAAGTTGACGCTTCATAATAAACTTTGGACGAGGCAAACAATTGAAAATCACTATTATATCAAAAAAAGATTGGTGTTTTGCTGCAATCAATACCTCGCCACAGGGAACGGTGCCTCGGACTTCAACTTTCAAACCAAGCATCCAGCCAGCGCTCCAAACTATCCACCAACAATAACATTTCGCCGCCAGTAACGCTCCTTTAGGGCTCAGGATCATGGGAACCAAAAAAACCAAAGCAAGCACACCCATTGAGAGGTACATTTGAAAATTAAAAAGTAGGGACCTCATCCACTGCAATGCATTTTTCATTATAGCTCCATTAACTCTCTTTTGCCGGATTATTGCTAAACTCAAGGCATTTTTACGCCCTAACGGTCTAATCTTGAAACTTATCTAGTAGCCGCTTTAGGTATTCGCGCTCTTCAGTAGGCCGTTCTAACCCACCAGATCTTTTACGTATTTCATCCATCAGTGCTTGCGACCTCAGCTGCTGTTCCGCTTCGGGAAGCATATTTTCACCCATTCCCAACTGTCCGCTTGGCCCTAAATTACGCCCCAAGGGGTCTAAAGTGAAATTATTTTGGGACCCATCACCTGTTCCTTGGTCGCTTGGCGTTGCGCCCGGTACTTGCATTTGTTCGTTCATCTCTGACTCGTTTAATTTTTGCATTCCATCACGCAAAGCGTCAATGACTTTTGATTGGTTTTCTATGGCCTGGGGCAGATTTCCTCGTTCAAGATTTTGAATTGCTAAATCCATTTCACGGCTAGCCTCATCTAGGGCATCGCGAGAGGCCAGACCAGGCGCTGTGCCAGTTGCAGGTAAATTGCCACGTTGGCGTTTGAGCTCATTTTGTAAATTCCTCTGCTGTTCAGCTAACGATTTATTATTTTTTGTTTCCAACTCACTCTGGTTACTACTTTCATTGTTAGACTGATCATTTTTTTGGTGATTTTGTCTCGGACTCCCAGGCTCTCGGTCTTGCAAATCTCTAAAGGTCTTGTCTGACAAGGTTTGTTGCTGTCGCAAAGTTCCAGCTAAATCCTCCATCGATTTTTGGCTTCTACTTCTACTGCCTTGGCTATTTTGTCCTGGTTGCGATTGCATTTTTTGCAGATTTTGCATCAACCTATTTATTTCTTGAAGCAACTCTTGAGCCTCTGCCATGCGCCCGTCTTCCATAAGCTGTTGTAGCTTATCCATCATCTTTTCCAGTTCGCCTTGGGTTACAGATTTCCCTTTTTTCGAACTACGGTCATTTGATTCGTCACTGGCAGAGTTACGTTCAGAGAACTCTAATAAATATTCATTCTGGGCTTTCCGTAACTCATCCATAAGCCGCGCAATCTCGTCTGGGTTTGCTCCGTTTTTAATCGCTTCTTCTAATTTTTTTTGAGCCCTTGCCAAATTTTGAATGGCTTGATCTAAATCTCCATCCTCCACCTCAATAGATAAATCCCAAAGTAACTGCGCAATGGTTTCAATATTTTCATTAGTTACATTTTTTGTATCAATTGCCTCTAATTGGGTTATTATTTTTTTCAAAATAGCCGCATCTTCTAAATCACGAAAAATCTCCTCCGGTTTGACTGAAATAGCGCGTAGTATTTGAGTAACACGCATAATATTTTTTTTAGACCACAAAATATCACGTCGTTGCTCAATTAACGCCTTTGCAAGTGGATCAAAAAAATGGCGTGCAGGTAAAATGATCTCATTAGGGACTGATTTTCCTACTTGATCTTGAATATCAGACACTTGAAAAACAATAGAAACTGGAAGGTGTGCCCAAACATGTTTTGATAGATCTTCAACTAAATTTTCAGTAAAGTTTGAACGATCTCCCGAAATCGTAAGCGGTAAAAGTAACTCAATGTCTGGTTGAATTTCAGGTTCTGTTTCTAAGCCATGCCGCCGATCGACTTTAGCCAAATTAAGGCTCACTCTTGCCCTACCCGAGACTACTCCAAAATCATCACTCGCATTAAAGCTCTGGGTGAACTGACCTAAACTATCAACTTTGATACTGTTTAAAATATTAACTTTTGGCTGCTGATCTTTGGTGACATTAAATGCCCAAGTTATGTCGCCTGGTCCCTGAAGAGTTACCTGTCCAGCCTGTATAATCCTGATCTGTTTGCCTCCATCCAAAGCCTCGTTTGAATTCCCAAGCTGCAGAGAAACGCTTTCATCAACAACGTAAGAGCCAGGTTCACCATAAAACCTGAAAATTAAAATACTGTTCTGTGGCACACTTAACGATTTACCAATAACGTCATTTAGATAAACCATCGGACGGCCAGTATAAGGCGGTGGCTGTAACCAACCTTCCCAAATAGGACCAGAAATAGCAGGATTTACTTGGTTTGTTTCGGACTGTCTTAATATATAAAAATTTCCAAATATTATTCCTAATAGTAAAATTAAGATTGATATGTGGCGCAATGCAAATGGGTCTCGGGATGCTAATTTGAAATCAAGGCCTGGGCTCCTCACTTCTTGGGCTTTTGCTAACATCTTTGAGAGGTGTACATTCCAAAGCTCTTTGGATTCCATATCCTCTTGGCCTGTAGCCTGTAAGTCTTGAAGTGCCGCAAGCGGACGACTTGGCAGGTTTTGATCCAAACGGGCATAGGCTTGGGCCAATGTCGGATATGAAAACCAAACCCAAATATACCAAAGGCTCCCGAGTAAACCCACAAATACAAAACAGCCGGCTACAAAAATAAATTCAATTGGCCATTCATCTAGCCGCAGAAGAAAAAAAATTCCTAAACTCATTAATAATATTGAGAGTAACGGCCAAAATGCTTGCATGACCCGTTCAGACCAAAGTCCTATGTATGTCTGCCACACTGCAAACTTTATATTACTAGTTAATTGATAAGCCATTCAAATCTTTTTGGAGCTGCCAATCTAATGCCATTTCGGAAGGATGTCGCGGTTAATCATTTCGTCTAAGCTTGGCCTTTCACGAATAACCGAAAATTGGTCACCCCTCACCATGACCTCAGGAACAAGTGGGCGCGAATTGTATTCACTTGCCATAACCGCGCCATATGCTCCCGCACTACGAAAAGCGACAAGATCGCCAGCTAGCATGCTTGGCAATGCTCGGCCCTTTGCAAACGTATCTCCACTTTCACAAACAGGTCCTACAACATCATAATTTTCATAATTTATCTGATCTAAAGGTTGCTCAACAGGCACAATTTCATGGTAGGCACCGTACATTGCAGGTCGTATCAAGTCGTTCATAGCTCCATCTACAATAAGAAAATTGCGATCCTCTCCTGATTTAACATAAATGACTTCACTAACCAAAATACCAGCATTTCCAACTATGAAACGGCCAGGTTCGATTTCAATTTGGCAACCCAGATGACCAACTTTCTCACAAACTAACGCAGCATATTCTTCAGGTGTTGGTGGAGTATCATTAATATTTTTATAGGTAATCCCGAGCCCACCGCCCAAGTCAAGCCGAGTTATCTCATGTCCATCTGCACGCAAAACCTTAGTCAGCTCTGCAACCATCTCATAAGCGAGCCCATAAGGCTCAAGCTCAGTCAGCTGTGATCCTATGTGCACATCTATCCCAACAACCTTTAATCCTGGCAAATCTGCAGCCATTGCAAACACCTCACGCGCTCTCAAAATAGGGATGCCAAATTTATCTTCTTTTTTACCTGTAGAAATCTTAGAGTGCGTCTTTGCGTCTACATTCGGGTTAATTCGAATTGTAACTGGTGCAACCTGGCCCATCTTCATGGCAACTTCTGACAGCAACTGCATTTCAGGTTCGCTTTCAACATTGAATTGCCGAATTCCACCACTTAATGCAATTTCCATCTCTGCACGGGTCTTTCCTACCCCTGAGAAAACAATGAGCTCGCCAGGCACACCCGCCCTGCGGGCTCTGGCGTATTCCCCACCAGATACCACATCCATGCCAGCACCTGCATCAGCCAGAAGTGTCAATATCGCTTGGTTGGAAGCTGCTTTCATTGCATAGAAAACTTGATGATCCATACTCGCCAATGCGGCATCAAAAAGTTTAAATTGGTGCAGCAATGCTGCAGATGAATAAAGATAAAAGGGCGTACCAACGGACGTCGCAATTTCTGGAATTGGAACATCTTCGGCGTACATTATACCATCGCGATAAGTAAAGTGATCCATTAACTAAACCTTTGAGATTACTAAATGGCATATCACGCCAAGAAAATCACACAACGCTTTTGCTTAAGAATTTCGTATAAAGCGACAAAGAGTATCAGTTTTTATATGTATTCCAAAAACTGCTTGAGAGCTTCAATTTAAATAAAAGAAAAAAACCTAACTTTTACTTATTTGACTGCGCAAAAATAGATACAGCGGCAAACCACAGCTAACACCTATCCCAAAAGTTGCTAAAATAGCTATTGAGTGCCAATATTGGCGACTTCTATAGACTTCGTGTATAATCCATAAAGTTAGCGCCGTTGCAGCTATTGTTAGGTCCCAAACCAAACCAGTGCTAGCAGCATTTGCATTCCATGCATCTACCATCAACATCAAATCCCAACTTTCCGCCCGAAGCCATCGTATAAAGTACCACATTGGGTGCACGGCACCCCATAATGCTAAAGCTAGGTAAACAATCCGCATCAGCTTATTTCCTCAGTCTTTTTCCAAAGTGGAGTTATGTTTCTCAGCAGAAGGTTTTTTGGGCAGACCGTCTGCACCACAGGCAGCGATAGCAAAAACCATTATACAAACAAAGTATTTCATTCCAAAGTTGCCTCCCAACGCGCAATTTGTGAACGAACTTGCTCAGGTGCAGTCCCACCGTAAGACATTCGTGAAGCCACAGAGTTTTCTACGCCTAATATATCATAAATTTCATTTGTAATCTCAGAGTGAACAGATTGCATTTGATCCAATGTCAAATCTGGAAGATCGCACTTTTCTGTTTCAGCCAATGCAACTAAGGTTCCTGTAACCTGATGTGCATCCCTGAAGGGCATATCAAGTGATCTTACCAACCAGTCTGCTAGATCAGTAGCCGTGGAGAAGCCTGATGCCGCAGCTATCCGCAAATTATTGCAGTTTGCCGTCATATCACCAACCATACCCTCCATCGCAGCAAGGGCGAGCATTAGGTTATCAGCGGCGTCAAATACCTGCTCTTTGTCTTCCTGCATATCTTTTGAATACGTCAGCGGAAGCCCCTTCATTACAAGCATGAGGGCCACATTAGCTCCAAATATCCGACCAATTTTAGCACGTATCAGTTCAGCCGCATCTGGGTTTTTCTTTTGCGGCATTATTGACGAACCTGTCGAAAATTTATCTGAGAGTGTAACAAATCGAAACTGAGCAGAAGACCATATGACCAACTCTTCAGAAAAACGACTTAAGTGCATTGCACAAATGCTGGCACAGCTAAGAAACTCGAGCGCAAAATCACGATCAGACACACTATCTAATGAGTTTGCAGTGGGACAATCAAAGCCCAACTCTTTCGCCGTCATGTCGCGGTCTATTGGAAAAGATGTGCCAGCAAGTGCCACTGCCCCAAGTGGACTTTCGTTCATTCGCCGTCTTGCATCTTCAAAACGAGATTTATCCCTTGCTAACATTTCAACGTAAGCCATCATATGGTGGCCCCATGTGACAGGCTGAGCATTTTGTAGATGCGTAAAGCCAGGCATTATCCAATCAGTGCCTAACTTAGCTTGAGCCAAGAATGCAGACATAAGCGCCTCAAGGCCCAAAATAGCGACATCTGTTTGGTCCCGTACCCACAAACGAAAGTCAGTTGCAACTTGGTCATTGCGACTTCGACCCGTATGCAAACGCCCAGAAGCTTCACCAATCAGCTCAGCAAGGCGTGCCTCAACGTTCATGTGAATATCTTCAAATTCCACTCGAAACGGAAATTTTCCATTTTCAATTTCCAACAATATAGTATCAAGCCCTTCACGAATGGCCGCGCAGTCACTATCTGATATTATACCGACTGCCCCTAACATGGCGGCGTGCGCACGGCTGCCCTGAATATCTTGTGCCGCTAGACGCTGATCAAATGCAATCGAAGCATTAATGGCTTCCATAATTGCATCCGGTCCAGCAGTGAAGCGTCCGCCCCACATTTTATTTTGGGATTTAGTCATGGTTGAACCCTTTGGGAGTGTTTCATGCGCGTCTTACTTATTGCTGCTCTTTATACGGCCATCGTCTCCACTGCAAATGCGGATACGTCAAAACTAGAGGCATTAAAAATTGGAGATATGAGAAAACTTCAGTTTCATACAATTAGCAAATCAATCCCACAAACCGAATTCATAAAAGAAAACGGTGATGTAGCCTTGTTATCAAGTCTAGAAGGGAAGATTGTTTTACTTAACTTTTGGGCAACTTGGTGCGCTCCTTGCCGGAAAGAAATGCCCCAATTGTCTGAGCTACAGCGCTTACTAGGTGGAGATGATTTTGAAGTGTTGACTATCGCCACTGGGCGTAATGACCCAGTTAAAATGCAATTATTTTTCGACCAAATAGGGATCAATAACCTACCTCTTGATCGTGATCCACAACAGTCACTTGCACGTGCTATGGGTCTCTTGGGGCTGCCCGCAAGTATTATAATAGATAGAGGTGGTCATGAAGTAGCACGTATGCTCGGCGATGCCGATTGGAATAGCGACAGCGCAATCGCCATTATAAAAACAATTATTGCAAATTAGGTTTTTCCATATCTAGACCCGTTAGCTACTTTTTGGTGGCAATGGCAACTCAATGTGTGGTTGTTCAGTAACCCACAGGCTTCCATCCAAGCATAAACTATTGTGGGGCCACAGAATTTAAACCCAGATTTCTTCAAATCATTTGAGATCTTCAAGCTTAAGAGTGATTGTGTGGGAACCTGGTTACGACTTGTGTAACCAGCATTTATCGGCACACCACCGACATAGCCCCATATTCGGTCGCTAAATGGCATATTACCTTCAAGCCTTAGGTAAGCTTGTGCGTTACCAATAGTCGCTTCAATTTTACCGCGGTGTCGAACAATATCAGAGTTGTGTAATAAAATATCTACCTCCGCTGAACTCCATTGCGCTATAATCTTCGGATCAAATCCTGCAAACGCTCGCCGAAAGGCATCCCGTTTTTTTAAAATTGTAATCCAACTTAGGCCAGCCTGAAAACCGTCTAACATCAATTTTTCCCACAAGGCGCGACTGTCATACTCAGGTACGCCCCACTCTGTGTCATGATAATCTAAATATATTTGATCTGACCCAACCCAACTGCAGCGTTCCATTTTAGTTTCCTACTTTTTGCATTCAATAAGCATTCCCTACAGAATCGCAATCAAAGCCCAAATGCTAGTTTAACTTCCAGTTAAATTTATCTCTATGTCTTAGTCCCAAATACATAAATCAAACAAAATATTATTTTTAAAAATATTAAGCTGATACGAAGTAACCATTCAGGATAGCTTGCGTATTCAGATTATCGTTTATATCTCTCACCAAGGGCTTGGTTAAAGACTGCCTGATCACTTAGAATAAATCCTCGCGCCCAAGATAAAATGATACCAAAGGAGAGTTTTGATGACCAATATTGTTATTGCATCAGCAGCACGCACAGCTGTTGGAAGTTTTGGTGGGGCATTCGCAAATACCCCAGCGCACGACCTTGGCACAGCAGTTCTGCAAGCGGTCGTGGAACGCGCCAAAATTGACAAGTCCGAAGTCGATGAAACAATATTAGGCCAAGTATTAACAGCAGGCCAAGGGCAAAACCCAGCTAGGCAAGCTCATGTAAACGCTGGATTTTCTGTACAATCAGCGGCTTGGAGTATAAATCAGGTCTGTGGTTCAGGACTTCGTGCAGTAGCCTTGGGCGCGCAACATATTCAACTGGGAGACGCAAATATTGTGGCCGCTGGTGGACAAGAAAATATGACCCTATCCCCCCATGTTTCACAACTTCGCAGCGGTACCAAAATGGGTGACGTTAAATACATCGATAGTATGATCAAGGATGGGCTTTGGGATGCATTCAATGACTATCATATGGGCCAGACGGCTGAGAACGTGGCTAAAAAGTGGAAAATTAGCCGTGAAGAGCAAGATCAATTTGCTTTAGAAAGTCAAAATAAAGCTGAGGCAGCGCAAAAGGCAGGAAAGTTTTTTGAAGAAATAATTGGCTATTCAGTAAAAACTCGAAATGGCGAAACCATTGTTGATGCTGACGAATATATTCGTCACAATGCTACAATTGAGGTAATGCAGAAGATGCGGCCAGCGTTTTTACGTGATGGTGGTTCAGTGACAGCAGCCAATGCATCAGGCCTGAACGATGGAGCTGCGGCTGTATTACTGATGACAGCCCATTCTGCTGAGAAACGTGGGCTTGAGCCATTGGCTAGAATAGCCAGCTACGCAACTGCCGGGCTTGACCCGTCAATAATGGGTGCTGGGCCAATTTATGCAAGCAAAAAAGCACTAGATAAAGCTGGTTGGTCAGTTAACGATTTGGATTTAGTAGAGGCAAATGAAGCTTTTGCCGCCCAAGCCTGTGCAGTGAATAAAGATATGGGCTGGGACCCTAACATAGTGAATGTGAATGGAGGCGCGATAGCCATTGGGCATCCAATTGGTGCTTCTGGCTGTCGAATTTTAAATACCTTATTATTTGAGATGAAAAAACGTGACGCAAAGCGGGGTCTTGCCACTTTATGCATTGGTGGTGGAATGGGCGTGGCGATGTGCATTGAACGCCCCTAGAAAATTATTCCTTCTACCTGAAAAATTAAATTTAATTAAAGGATAAATTAATAAAATATTTTTCTGCTCACTGCAAAATATAGTTGCTTATTATTATCTTTTAATGTAATTATATTGCGTATTAAATCTGTTAGTAGGAGTGAATTATGTCTCGTATTGCCCTTGTAACTGGAGGATCCCGAGGCATCGGCGCGGCGGTCTCCAAAGCACTTACGGCGGACGGCTATACGGTGGCCGCAACCTACTCAAGCAATGACCAAAAGGCAGCGGCATTTACCGAAGAAACTGGGATTAAAACCTACAAGTGGGATGTTTCTAACTACGACGCATGTATTTCAGGAATTTCTAAAGTTGAATCCGAATTAGGCTTTATTGATGTGCTTGTAAATAATGCAGGTATTACTCGCGATGCTCCATTTCATAAAATGACACGCGATCAATGGACTGATGTGATGCGGACGAACCTCGACGGCGTATTCAACATGACGCATCCTATCTGGCCAGGCATGCGTGATCGAAAATTTGGACGGATTATAAATATTTCATCAATAAACGGCCAAAAAGGTCAGTTTGCGCAGGCTAATTACTCGGCTGCTAAAGCTGGCGACATAGGATTTACAAAGGCCTTAGCGCAAGAAGGCGCAAGAGCTGGGATTACTGTGAACGTAGTATGCCCAGGTTACATTGCAACTGAAATGGTTATGGCAGTACCTGAAAAAGTAAGAGACAGCATAGTCGCGCAAATCCCAGTAGGTCGTCTCGGGGACGCAAATGAGATAGCTCGCTGCGTTGTATTCTTAGCCTCGGACGAGGCCAGTTTTATTACTGGTGCAACCCTCACGGCGAATGGTGGCCAGTATATGGTATAAGAATAATGTGTCCTCCCATATGGCCTAGCCACTTGTCGGGCGGCTTACTGTTTCCCTAATTTTTTAAGCTAGGCCATTAGGGACTTGATAAACGAAAAATTTCTTCTTTTAAAAGTAACTTTTCTTTTTTCATTTTTGTGACTCTTAAATGATCAGCACTAGGTGATTTCTGAGCCGTTTCTACTTCTTGAGCAAGGCTAACGTGTTTTCGTTGCAACACAGCGATTCTGGAATTAATGTTCATATTTCCTCCTCTCAATTTGCTTTATACCTAATTGCAGCACAAATTTTATAGTATGTCACGACATGGATTCAACAAGATGTAGTATTGCGGTAGTTTGAGCAAAAGATTGCTCAACTCTCAGGAATTCCATGTTAATTGTCTACCGTCGCGCAATATGGCAGCAATTTCTGGTTTATACTCTGATTTATTCTTTTTATTGAGGTGCAAAGTTTTTGTTGGCAAAAGTCGAAAATCTGCCCGTCCAGATTTGCGCGCTTTAATCAAAACCAAATGTGCTGGACTGTCATCATGTGGAGCCAATGGCTGTACCAAGATGGAGCCAAGGCGGCCTTTAAGTGCAGCCAATACATCTGGCAAGCGCTCGACTCTTTGAATGAGAGTAAGATACCCTTTGGGTCTCAGGCGCTTTGCAGCTGTGGAAAACCAATGAGAAAGTGGCGTTTGCTCTATCTTTCCAGATGCCCGTCCACGCTCAGGAGATGCAGGAGAAGAACCTGCTACAAAATATGGTGGGTTCATTATGACATGGTGAAATTGTAAATTGTAAAATGGGGTTGGCTGGGAGGACACACTGCCTATCTCAACGTCAAATTGACAATTATTCTGCAAAGCATTTGCCCGAGCAAGCTCAGCATATTCAGAAAGAATTTCCACCCCATGCAGCTTTAATCCAGGGATCCGAGCTGCCAAGCATAAGCTTGCAACTCCAACTCCACATCCCAACTCTAGTATGAGGTCACCAGGTTGCGCGGGGCAGGATGCAGCCAACAATACTGGATCAATACCAGCCCGATAGCCAACTTTTGGCTGGTTAAGTAGCAATTTACCACCCAAAAAACCATCTTGTGTTATATCCACGGACTTCCCATATCTACGTTGTTATCTCGCAGTACAGAGACAGCAACAAAATGGTCGCGATCAGCAACCATCAAACGTTGCGGCAATATGCCAATGCTCCCTTCTAGAATACTACTATTTACGTCAAATTCGAAGCAGGTTATCAGTTCTGCATCTAACAGGACTTTAGCAAAGGCCATTACTGTTGGATCCGTAGTGCGAAGTAATTCTTTCATTCTTCAGGCATAGTGGGAGACACTAGTGTTTGTCGAGGCGTTTGGAAAAATGTATGACTTTAAGCGATACTAAATTGAGTCCCCCTAACCAGCTTGCAAATCTGCTAGCAGGGGACCTTGAGGAAGTTAATAAACTGATCCAATCGTATATGGAGTCAGACTACGCGCCCCGCATTCCAGAAGTAACAACCCATTTAGTCAGTGCTGGCGGCAAAAGACTCCGCCCCATACTAACGCTTGCTGCAGCACGCATGTGTGGCTACCAAGGCTCCTTCCATATTCATCTCGCAGCAAGTGTTGAGTTAATTCACACAGCCACTTTGTTACACGACGATGTTGTTGATGAAAGCACCCGGCGACGGGGTAAGCCTACTGCAAACTTGCTCTGGGATAACCAATCAAGTGTTTTGGTTGGAGACTATCTGTTTTCGCGCGCGTTTCAACTAATGGTAAAGACTAAAAATTTACATATTCTAGACATCCTTGCCAATGCATCAGCCACAATCGCTGAGGGCGAAATTCTGCAACTAACAGCTTCAAAAGATATAGCCACGACAGAAGATATATATTTTAAGGTAATACGTGGAAAAACTGCCGCACTTTTTGCGGCTGCTATGGAAGTTGGCGCTGTCGTTGCTGATCAAGATGAAAAAATTACTGAAGCCTTGCGTGAGTATGGTGACGCTCTTGGCATTACATTCCAAATTGTTGATGATTTATTGGATTATCTTGGCACGGAAGCAATTGGTAAAAATATTGGTGATGATTTTCGTGAACAAAAACTGACACTACCAGTTATAAAAGCCATTTCAGTTGCAACTCAAAGCGAACAAATTTTTTGGAAAAAATGTATTGGAAAAGGTGAGCAAACGGACAGCGATCTTAAAAATGCATTAACTATTATGAGCAAGCATAACTCATTGGAACTGACCCGCCAGCAAGCTTTAAGCTGGTCAAAAAAAGCAAAATTAGCTCTGACACAAGTACCAGATAGTAATCTAAAGAAAATGTTATTGGATCTAGCCGATTACGTTATTGAGCGGATAAACTAGTATTAGCCTAAGATTGATCCTGCAGTAGTCCACCATTTGGGAAAGTCCTTTGAAATCATTTTAGCACTTTTCTTGGCCTGTTCCAAAGTCTCAAATAGCGCAAAGCAAGTAGCCCCAGACCCAGACATTCTTGCTACAATTGGGTTGAAATTTTTTAGCTGTTTCAAAACGAGGTCTATTACCGGTTCAGTTGAAATTGCTGGTTGCTGCAAATCATTTCGTTGTTGATCAAACCAAATATACCAATCTTTTTCACTTTTAGGTAAAATACTTATCGCCGGGTTATCTTTTTTAATTAGCTTTTTAAATATGTCCTCAGTCTTAACTGCTACTCCAGGGTTAACCAAACAACAAAATAACTTAGGGAAATTCAATACTGATGAAATAACTTCTCCAACACCCTGCATTAATACCGGTTTAGAGTGCATACATACAGGAACGTCGGCTCCCAATTGGAGTTGATTTGAAACAGTTGGAACAGGCAACTGCCAAATCTTAGACATCGCTTTTAGTGTAGCTGCTGCATCCGCACTCCCACCACCAATCCCTGCTGCAACTGGCATACTCTTGTGAAGAGTAATTTTGCTCGTACACCGAGCAGGAAATAAGCGAGTTGCGCGCAAAATTAAGTTGTTTTCTGAAACTGGCAGTTTCGCAGCTTGCGGGCCAATTATATTTAATTCTGTCCTATTAGCCTTACTCACTGTAACCCATTCACCACAATCTAAAAATATCACCAAACTGTCGATTTGGTGCAGCCCATCCACCCGTCGCTTAAGCACATGTAAACATATATTTATCTTTGCAGGTGCACTGAACCTAATCGTCATCCGCCACCTTTAACGGCAATTGATTTTCTATGACCAAAACGGCATCAAGGCCAATGTCTAATTTTTGCTGCACTCTTACAGGATCAATGTCAGCAAGTTCTGTATCTGCAGTTATAAAACTTAACGCCCTACGCCATTGAAACCGTGCCTCTATTTTTCTTCCAACTGCCCAATAGCTATCTCCCAAATGATCATTGACTATCGGATCAGTCGCCATTAATTCGGCAGCCCGCTCTAATTGAGAAACTGCTTCATTGTAATAGCCTAGCTTATATTGAACCCACCCAAGACTATCGATGATATAGCCAGCTTTCGGTTGTGCCGCTACAGCGAGTTGAATCATGGAAAGCGCTTCCTCCAGACGTTCTCCACGCTCAACAAGGGAATAACCTAGGTAGTTCAAAACCTGAAATTGGTTTGGTGACAAAATCAAAGCGTTATCAAAATCACGCATCGCAGCGGCCCAATTACCATCTCGTTCGTATGCAATGGCGCGCACATAAAAATTATACCAATGCTTTGGCTCTGGGTTTTTAATCATAGAAATTGCGGTGTCGTAGACTTCTATCGCCGCATCAAATTGACCATCTTGCCTTAATAGGTTGCCCAAAGCGTCATGGACACCGCGCATCTTAGGAAAGCTCTCCGATAATTGGGTCAATACTTCAATTGCAGTCTCTTTTTTCCCAATAGATACCAGCGCCTGTGCTCTACCCAATTCCGCCTTTACGAAAGCGGGGTGGCTCCGAGGCACAGCATCATAGGTGGCTATCGCTAAATCATAATTTTTTAGCTCTTCAAGTAGTTGAGCAGATAACAATAAAGCGTGGATGTTCTGAGGAGCAATATAGCTTGCAAGCCGGGTATATAAAAGCAAGGCGTCCTGGCTTTCTCCATCTTGTAGGGCAAGAGCTAAAAATAAAAAAACTTCTCCCGCTCCCTCACTTGCATTAGTAATAATGTCGAAGTCTATATTGGCTCCAGCTCTTATTCTTGAAATTAGCGCAAGCACCTCCTGGTCGCCATTATCATCATAAATTTTTGTTAAAAATGTGGCAGCGGCGTTCCGGCGGTCACGTTGCACTAAAATTTGGGCATAAGCCAGGCGACCTCGTGAGGACATAGTAACGGGCGCCGACTCTTTGGTCATTAGAACACTGTCAGCACCTTCAAAGTCTCCAACCGAGGCGAGTGCCAGTGCTTTTTGATAGTTAGAAAAGTTTTGCATGCCTTGAGATTCGGATACAGTGTCGAACTCCTCCAGAGCATCACTCACCTGGCCAAGGCCCATCAAAGCCCAGCCCTTTAAGAGCCCATCAATTGAGCGCCCAGCAACCACATCAATTTCCAATTGAGCAAGTACGCCTTGGTAATTTTTGGACTTGAACAGACTTGCTATTTTTAACGCTCTTACCAAGGTTGGGTTTTCTGGACTATTATCCAAGACTTGAGCGAGAGTATGTGCCCTTTCGACGTCACCGGCCGCTAGAAACGCAGCCATAGCCTGGCCCATTATGCTTTTATCTTCAGGAGATTGTTCAAGCGCTCTAGAAAAGTAATCCGATGCAACGCCGTAATTATGGTTAACCACTGCCTGTCGTGCTGCAAGATAAGGTCCAGAGTTATCTTGTGAATAAGTGACCGATGCAATTAAACCGCTAAATACAATCGACTTAACAAGGAACAAGAAATTACGAAGCAAAATTATAACCCCTATTTTAAATATTAAACATACGAAGCAATTTACAAATTAATTTTACACAATACCCCATCAGAACCAGTCAATTAAGACAACTACTACATATTTGGGTAATTTGGTCCGTCACCACCCTGCGGCGTTGCCCATATAATATTTTCACTTGGATCCTTTATATCGCAAGTTTTACAGTGGACGCAGTTTTGAAAATTCACCACAAAACGAGGTTTTTTGTTCTCTTCTTCCACTACCTCATACACTCCAGCTGGACAGTAACGCTGTGCTGGCTCAGCGTATTCTGGCAAATTTATGGAAATTGGCACAGCTGGGTTCCGCAGCTTTAAGTGCGGCGGTTGACTTTCTTCATGGTTTGTCATCGCAAAACTAACGTTAGTAAGCCGGTCAAATGATAATTTCCCATCTGGCTTAGGATAGTTAATTTTAGGATAGTCTACAGCCTTACCTGTTGACTGTGCATCATTCTTACCGTGTTTGAGTGTCCCAAATAGGCTGAATTTAAAAAGTGACTGAAACCACATATCAAACCCTCCAAGTAGCAAGCCAGCCAACGGGCCAAACTTTGCATTAAGGGGAGCTACATTACGTACTGCCTTAAGATCCTTACCTACAACGCCTTCGCGTAACTCTGCATCGTAAGCTTCTAAAATATCGCCGGCACGACCACTGCTTAACGCGTCAAAGGCGGCTTCAGCAGCAGCAATTCCAGAATACATGGCATTATGATTTCCTTTAATTCTCGGCAGATTTACCAATCCAACTGAACAGCCTAGAATAGCACCTCCCGGAAATGCAGCCTGCGGCATGGACTGAAAACCGCCTTTAGTAACTGCTCGAGCTCCATAGGCAACCCGCTTGCCACCATTTAGTACTTTAGAAATCCGCGGGTGATGCTTGAAGCGTTGGAATTCCATATAAGGAAACAAATGTGGGTTTTTATAGTTTAAATCAATTATATAACCTACATAAACCTGGTTGTTTTCCAGATGATACATGAAGGAACCACCAGACTGTTTGAAGCCCATTGGCCAGCCCATCGAATGTGTTACCTCGCCTTGATTGTGATTTTCAGGCTTTACTTCCCAAATTTCCTTCATACCAAGTCCAAATTTGGGCACATCACAATCTGCATCCAACTGGTATTTCTCTATGACTTGTTTTGAAAGTGAGCCACGCACACCCTCTGATAGAAAAACATACTTCCCGTGCAACTCCATTCCAGGTTCATAAGTTTCAGATGCGCTGCCATCAGCATTTTTACCAAATTCACCTGCCACAACGCCTTTGACTGAATCATCATTACCAAACACAAGTTCTGAGCATGCCATACCAGGAAAAATCTCTACTCCCATCCCTTCGGCTTGCTCCGCCATCCAGCGACAAACGTTGCCCATGGAAACAATAAAATTTCCATGGTTGCTCATCAGAGGTGGCATCATCATATTTGGTAATCGCAATTGCCCAGACTCACCAAGCAAATAAAAATTATCCTCTTTTACCAATGTATTTAGTGGTGCACCTTTATCTTTCCAATCGGGAATTAACTTGTTCAAAGCCGACGGATCTAAAACTGCACCAGATAGGATGTGTGCGCCAACTTCAGAGCCTTTCTCTAAAACAACTACCTCTAGGTCAGGGTTTAATTGCTTAAGCCTAATAGCTGCGGATAAGCCAGATGGCCCAGCGCCAACTATTACCACATCATATTCCATTGTTTCGCGTTCAGTCTCTGACATTGTTATTGCCCTTTTGGATGCCTTTTATTCAATGATTAAAAATTCACCTACTTCCGTTTATGCCCAGCTAATACTGCAGGTCAATCATCATCAGACTGTCAAAGTCAAAAGGCGTCGTTATTTCGCAGTTTTGACTTATATATGAGCAAATCATTATCACTAATATCCTTACACAAAATCACTAAGAATCTAATCTTCAGATGCTTGCTTTTAAAGTCTTTGAATATAATTTTGGGGCGTTAAGAGTAAAAAAATGGTAGGTTAAAAGTCGGAATAAAATCAAAAAATGTTTAATTTCAAAATTCCGTTGATATGGACATATTTTTTTATAATGAATTTGTATTATAATTAGTATAAAATTAAGTTAGTTGACTTGAATCCCTTGCCAAAAGGGATCAGCTTGGTTCAAATTGTACAAGAATTAATCGTGAGTGTCCCCTAATGGAAAAAATTCCCCTTACCCGCATTGGTGCAGAGCTCCTTGAGGCTGAGATGAAAAATCTTAAGTCAGTAGAGCGTCCAACAATAATCACAGCAATAGCAGAGGCTCGCGAGCTTGGCGATTTGAAAGAAAATGCGGAATATCATTCAGCTCGTGAAAAACAGGGGTTTATTGAAGGTCGTATAAAGGAACTAGAATCAATTTTGGGTCGAGCGGATATAATCGACCCAGCAAGTCTCTCTGGAACTTTAAAATTTGGTGCAACTGTTGCCTTAGTTGATGAAGATACCGACGAAGAGAAAACTTATCAAATAGTAGGTGAGCCTGAAGCGGATATTGAAAACGGCAAATTAAACATGAGATCTCCACTCGCACGCGCTTTGATAGGCAAGGAAGAAGGTGACAGCATAGACGTGCGCACACCAGGCGGTGTCAAATCTTATGAAATAATGAGCGTAAAATTCGAATAGCTTTGCCAAGATGCTCAACTAGCTTACTAACAGTTATCGCATTTCACTATGTTAAAAATTTAATTCCTGATTCCTTAATAGGGTCTAATCTGTACGACAGATACTAAAGGCCAAAGCTACTATAAGGAAAATATTTTACTGGATTTCCAGGGATAATTTCTAAAGCTTCATCTGGCAACTCCACCAAACCCTCTGCCCAAGAAAGACCTGAAATCCGTCCTGAGCCTTCGGAAGCAAAAATTTCAATAGTTTCGCCTTGTCGACGCGCTCGCAAGTACTCACGCCGCCCAGCTTTTTTTGTTTTTGAAAACGACGCAGGTAGCGTTAAATATTTTGGCACAATGAAGCCTGCACCAGCCAACTGCATCAATGAAGGATGAACAAATATTAATGTGCAAACAAATGCTGCTACTGGGTTTCCCGGCAACCCAAATACTGGCACGCCATTCCACATTCCTAAAGCCAAAGGTCGACCGGGCTTTACAGCTATACGCCACAGGGACATATTTCCAGCCGCCGTCAAACTCGCAGACACATGATCTTCATCACCGGCACTGGCTCCAGCCGATGTGATTACAACATCAGCTTCGCGAGCAGCATCATTTAGTGCTTGCCTTACAAGGGCAGCATCATCCTTTACGATTCCAATATCCACCACATCCATACCCCAGCGTTTTAATATTGCTTGGAGCATGGGTCGGTTTGCGTCAAATATTTGCTCGGTTTGGGCAATAGTATCAGGCCCACAAAGCTCTGAGCCAGTTGAAATTATCGCAACACGCAAAGGACAGTATACTGTAACTTGAGAGACCCCAACAGATATTAACCTTCCAATATCCTGAGGTTGCATTCGATGCCCTATCGCAAATAATTCTAAACCTTCGAAAGTATCTTCACCCTCTTGTCTCACATTGGAATTTTTTCTGAGCGGCCCATTAATATAAAGACTGTATCCGTCAACTAATACATCTTCCTCCAAAACTACAGTATCTGTTCCCTCTGGGAGAGCTGCTCCGGTTAAAATTCGTAAGGCTTCAGTAGCTTGCACCGCACCTACAAATGAAGCGCCAGCAGCAGAACGCCCCTTTGCTAAAGAAAAACAATGCCGCCCAGCACTCAAGGCACCCTTGAACGCGTAGCCATCAACCGCTGAGTTTGTGAAAGGTGGATTTGATCTTCGAGACCTTACGGGTCCTGCAAGTATACGGCCATCACTAAATTCAACTGAAATCGTTTCAGTCTTCACAATTGTTTTCAACCGATCTTGGAGCATTGTAAGCGCCTCATCAACTGGGGTCCAATCCACGCCCTGCGGCATGGAAAAACAGTCATTTCTGAGTTTGGGGACTTCTTTCACTCCAATAACTCCAAATGGTCAATAACAAAATTAGTCACTGCATTGGTATCATTTAGATCAAAAACTGGACAATCCAGCTCCAATTTTAGGTCACTGGCTACTGCTAAAATAGTGTTATCATTCGCCGCAATTACTGGGTTTCCATTCTCACTCCGCCAAGTTTCTATTTTTGGATGAGTGTCACATTTCCAACCCTCAATAAGGACAACGTCGACAGGTTCCATTTTAGAAAGTAGTGTTTGTAAGCTTGGCTCTTTGGACTCCCTAAACTCAGTCATTAATGCCGAGCGTTCCGCCGATGAAATAAGGACCTGAGATGCACCTGCTACTCGATGGCGATGACTGTCTTTGCCATGATGGTCTACATCAAACGAATGGTGCGCATGTTTCAACGTTGAAACACTGAAACCACGTCTAGTAAGCTCAGATACAAGCCGCTCAACCAGTCCTGTTTTTCCAGAATTTTTCCAGCCTATTATACCAAATACATTCATCGCATAGCCTCAGCCTGCATCAAATCTTCCGGCGTGTTTATATTAAAAAATGGATCCTGACTAATTATGTTAAAAATAGCATCTGCTTTTCCATGTCGTTCGGCCCACTGAACAACTTTACGAACGCCTACCCCTAGTTGACATCGCAGATCCTCTCGGAGCTCTACTGGCCAAAGACCAAATGTGGGTTGCATATTCAGACGATCTACCCCTTGCGTAGCTGCAAGAGAAATTGGCTTAGACTGTGCTACCTGCGCTCTTTCAAGCTTAATACGCAAATCCATGGGAAAGAAAGGTGTATCACCCGCAACGGTAACTATGTGGCTTGCTCCTAATGTTGCCGCCCAATCAAGGCCTGCCAAAACTCCAGCGAGTGGGCCTGGAAAATCTACTACAGAATCTGACAATGTTGGTAGATTGAAACTATCAAACCTGGTGAGGTCACCGTTTGCATTAATAGCAATCTGAGGAACTTGCTGGACAAGTCGTTCCATTACGTAATCTATAACTGAGCGGCCCATCAAAGGTAAAAAGCATTTATCAACACCACCCATGCGGCTAGCTTTTCCACCTGCTAAAATTACACCTAGCGGTGACATCATTGTGCTGATTTCCTCCTATGTTTTTGGTCTTCTCCCTCACCTTCAAAATTTGCATCATAAATAAGTCTTTCCCTTCCAGCCAAACACTGAAATCGTTGGCCCCGCATACGACCAATGAGTGTCAGCCCAACTTGATCCGCAAGCTCTACACCCCAAGCCGTGAAGCCCGACCGACTGACAAGAACAGGTATACCCATCAGCGAACATTTAATCACCATCTCCGATGTTAGTCGTCCAGTTGTGTACATTATTTTGTCCGCACTGCTTATCTGACTACCACGCATCCAACCCGCAACCTTATCCACCGCATTGTGGCGCCCAACATCCTCCATATAGACCAAGGGTTCATCTTTTTGGCACAAGACAGTCCCGTGGATTGCTCCTGCACTAAGATATAGACTAGGCATTTGGTTTATCTGTTTAGCCAGTGAGTAAAGCCAGGATGTGTGCACTGTTGAAGTTGGAAGCTTCAGACCTTCCAAAGTTTCAATGATATCCCCAAACAAAGTACCAACAGCGCAGCCAGACGTCTGGGTCTTTTTTTGCAACTTTTTTTCATAATTAGTGGGTTTATCCGTTCGCACCACAACAGTTTGTAGCTCTGGGTCAAATACTATAGACAAAACTGCCTCGTCTTTAGATAACATACGCTGATTACTCAAAAATCCTACTGCCAGATACTCCGGATAATCTCCAATTGTCATAGCAGTCACAATTTCTTGGCCATTTAACCAAATTGTTAAGGGTTGCTCTTCCACAACGTTTAAGGAAATCTCTTTCCCAAGGTGGTCAAAACCTTTCACGTTTCTAGTTAACCCAAAAGCATTGGGGTCGGGAAGGATCAAACAAGAGTTGTTTTGGATCATTGGCATTTTCCACAACATTAAAATAAATAGCCCCATAAAAATATAGCGCGGCAACTTATTCTGCTACATGTGACTTTTTAATTAGTGTTGGCAACTAGAGATTAACTGAATATTTTTGTTAAGAATACTTTTCTTATTAATATTAATTAATAATTTACTTAAGTTTGATTATCAACTGAACTCTTTATAGCACCCAGTAGCCAAAAATTAAGCTCCGTTAACAACGTGGGCTTTCTAACTAAGCCACATCAATTGCTTTTAACTAGCCTTGCTTTTGGCGCTCTACGCATCACGTCTCACAAATACATAATTAAATACTGTCATTAGAGTGTTTGGTCTAGATTTCTATTAGGGACTAAGCCGTGATGGTAATGATAAAAAATGTTAGCCATTAATTAAGTAAAGCAACATCAGTGCGACAACGATAATTACTGTAGATTTTGAAACTAAACTCATAAAGTTTGCAAATGTCTTTTCCTGAACATCTGTACTCATTGACCCATGTTCGTGTTTTTGGTCTGCCATATTTACCACTCCAATTTATACTTTTTAAAAACTTTATTGGCTTATAGGCCATAGTCACGTCTGCAATCAAGCGCGCGAATATGGATCTTATGTTTAACCTTTTATCTCTGTGAGACTATACTATTTAAGCTGCCACCGGTACGCGCCGTCATCACCTAGACTGCGCCTAATTTCTCCAGCGTGCCAAAGGTAATTACAGTGAGCCAACGCCTCAACTAGTCCCAAACTATATTCACTATCCTCAATATTACGTTTAAAAATAGCCGGCATAACTTCTCCTGCTGTCTTTGGTGTTTTCAAGTCAAGTCGCAGCCGGTCTAACGCACCATTATGATTTTCTAGTAATTGAGTAAGTCTCAAAGGGATCCCTAAAAACGGTAGCTTATGGCCAGGCAGGGCAAGTTGATCACCTTTGGAAAACTCCTTCAGGCGCTCACAGCTAGTCATCCATTCTTTTAACGGGTTAGCGTCTGGTTCGGTTGGATAAACACCAATATTAGAACTGATCGACGGTATAATTTGATCACCGGAGAGCACCAGGTGGTCGTCACAGCTCCAAAAAGTAGCGTGATCTGGCGCATGTCCGTGATCTACTCGAATATCCCAGGTTCTGCCTCCCATTTCAATCTTATCACCCTCAAAAATTTTTTTAAAACCAATTGGGATTGCATGTACTATATCAGAAAAATTGAACGGTCTCTCTGATTTGCGAACTTCAAACAAATCAGAACGCATCCCAGCTTTTCTATAAAAATCAATCTGACTTTCCACGTATGTTTCCTGAGTATCAAGCGTCAACATACGCGCCGTAAGGTAAGCTACTTGGGTTGAAACATACTCCGCCCCATAGTGTTCAACGAACCAACCATGCAAACCTACATGATCAGGGTGATGGTGAGTAGCAATCACCCGTTTGATTGGCTTGCCACTCAAAATATTATCAATTAAATTTTGCCACATCCCGATCACCTTACGGGTCTTTATTCCTGTATCAATTAAAGTCCAACCGTCACCGTCGTCCAAAATATATATATTAACATGGTCCAATTTCATGGGGAGTGGGAGCCTAAGCCACATTACACCTTCTGCAATTTCTCTTATTTCGCCATTGTTGGGTGGCTGATCCCAGGGATACCTTATTGTAGTCATACTGGGTCTCTAAACTGCAAAATCATTGAGCCCTATTGCATAAAGATCCGCAGCCCCAGTTTGTGCCTGCGCACACAGCGCAACACTTTCTGGCAGTAAACTGTTAATGTAAAAAGTGGCAAGACGAACGCGCTTTCCCTCTCCAGACATGGCCGCTACCAAATGAAAATATCCACCCAAAACGCGAGCAAACGCTTTCTGATAAGCTACGGCGCCTGCAAAGCGTTCGTTGATATCTTGCTGGACCAACCACTCAGTAGTTTTTCGAAGCCCATCCACGGCTGATCTCAAAAGTGGAATCAAAGTACTGTCGTTAGCTGTTGCTATAAAACTATCCATATCATCCATCAGCGAAAATGCAGCTTCACCACCATCCGTCATTTTACGAGCAACCAAATCCATTGCCTGGATGCCATTAGTGCCCTCATATATTGGCGTGATACGCACATCACGCCAATATTGCGCAGCTGCTGTCTCCTCAACAAAGCCCATCCCACCATGAATTTGCACTCCAAGATCAGCAACAGAAACTCCAGTATCACTTCCAAACGATTTTGAAATAGGCGTCAGTATAGCGGCTTTAGCCTGCCACTTAGGATCATCAGTTGCATTAGCCATATCTATGGCAATCGCACAGGCAGCACCAATGGAGCGGGCTGCAAAAATTTCTGCCTTCATATGCGCTAGCATTCTTCGTACGTCTGCGTGATCAATAATTGTACCAGTGCCATCAGCCACCATTGAGCGGCCTTGTTTCCGCTCAAGCGCAAAGGCTAACGCATGTTGGTAGGCACCTTCAGCCACTCCAATACCCTGCATCCCCACAGCCAAACGGGCATTGTTCATCATCGTAAACATGCAAGCCATGCCATTGTTCTCTTGCCCCACAAGCCAACCCGTTGCGCCTGAATACTCCATCACTGCTGTTGGGCTACCATGGATACCTAATTTGTGTTCAAGGCTGACACAACGCAGATCATTTCGGGCACCCAGACTACCATCAGAATTCGGTAAATATTTGGGTACCAAAAACAGACTAATGCCCTTTGGACCCGGCTTACCGTCTGGAAGGCGCGCTAAAACAAGATGACAAATATTTTCAGCGATGTCGTGCTCACCCCAAGTTATATAAATCTTTTGTCCAGTAATTTTGTACGTGTTGTCCAATTGTAGTTCGGCTTTTGTTGTCAGTGCGCCAACATCTGATCCAGCGTGTGGTTCAGTCAGGTTCATAGTACCGGTCCACTGACCAGATATAAGTTTAGGCAGATAAAGCTCTTGAAGTTCCTTACTTGCGTGGTGCTCTAAAGCCTCAATTTGGCCCTGAGACAGCAATGGACACAAATTGAGAGAAATACATGCCCCACACATCATATCATGCATAGCAGCATTCATCGCAAAAGGTAGGCCCATACCGCCATGCGTTGTGCCTGCAGAAATACCAATCCAACCACTTTCCGCAATCGCCGAATAACCTTCAGCAAATCCTGGCGATGTCCGAACAATACCATTTTCAAGATGCGCTGGATATAAGTCGCCGGGGCGTTGTAGGGGAGCCATAACGGTGTCACACATTTTACCGCACTCTTTAAGAACAGCGTCTGTGATATCGGGAGTAGCCTCAGAAAAGCATTCGTTTTCAATGACCTGTTTAAGAGGTACCACTTTATCAAATATAAACTGATATTCGCCAACTGGCGCTTGATAAGGCATTTTAAACTCCAAAAATGGCAATTTTGTCTTAAATCATTTTAACCAAAACGACTAAGCTTTGAAATAGCTAGCTTTCAGAACGCGGCGTCACCTTTTTATAGGGGCCTACGGTGGCTTTTTTTATAATAAGTGTTGATCAAGCTCGGCCAGCCTGGGAGGAGAGCATTAAAGGATCGACACCAAGCGAGGCAAGTGCCGCAGCCCATTTGTCACTATTAGCTATATTAAAGACCAGATCGTAGGTGGCATCACAGATCAACCAGCCATTTTGTAATAACTCTGCCTCGACTTGACCAGATGCCCATCCAGAATAGCCTAAGGCCAACAAGCTTATGTCAGGTCCATCACCCTTGGCCATATCCTCTAAAATATCAGGTGTGGCAGTCATCGAGAAGCTTTCATCAACATTTAGGGTATCTACTCCCGCTTGATAATCCGAAGAGTGCAAAATAAAGCCACGTATCTGTTCAACTGGTCCACCAAAATGAACCTTAGTATCAATTATTGAGCCATTAAAGCTGATGTTCAGTTGATTAAGCAGCTTTTTAAATTTCAGCTTAGGGTTGGGCTTATTAACTATTAGCCCCATTGTGCCCTCGTCTGAATGTGCACAGACGTAGACAACCGAATATTCAAACCTGACATCTCCCATTGCAGGCATTGCGACCAATAGTTTCCCCGCAAGGTTCATTACTTCAGTTTTCATGATGAAAATATTAAGCTGATTACCACTAACGGCAAGAGATTATATTTAGCCTGTGCTAAATATAATAAAAGAAAGTTCTCATTTCATCATTCTATGTATATTGGATTACTTATGACCCGTTTCTTTTATAACATTATAATTGCGTTATCTCTGCTTGGAGCTTTAAGAACCCCTGCGATGGCAGTTGAGTTGGATCAAATTGTTCAAGTAGTTCTGAAGAAAGGGTGGCGAAAAGAAAGTGGGGACCACATCGCGGCCCTACAAATAACACTAGCACCAGGCTGGAAAACGTACTGGCGCCAGCCAGGAGACACAGGGATACCACCAAGATTTGACTTTAGTGGTTCAGAAAATTTGACGATATTAGATGTAATCTATCCGGCGCCCAAAATAACTTGGCAAGGTAATTACCGCTCATTTGTGTATTATGAAAATGTGATATTTCCAATTTTAATTAGGCCAGAAGTCACTGAAACTGCAACTTTACGTGGGAAGGTAGACATAGGGGTTTGTAAGGAAATTTGTATCCCAGTCTCCTTCGAAGTCGACACAACTTTAACTGCTACAAATCTGGAAGATACGTTGATAAAAAGTTTCTTAAATGCCAAACCTCAGGTTGGATTTGGCAAGGTGATTTGTGAATTCAAGCCAGTGTTGAACGGAATGCAAATTTCTTTATATTTGAATATGGCGGAACCAGAAATTCAACATGCAGTGATCGAAGTTGGCGATCCAAAATTATCGATCGGAACACCGAAGATATCACAAGAGGAAAACCAGCTCAAAATTGTTTCAAACGTCTTAACTCCGACTGGACATTCAGTGTCAATCACACGCAGCGACGTCGTGACTACTATATTTTCAGAAGAAAGTGTCACTGAATTTACTGGTTGCAATAGCTCTTAACGTCTTGCTAAAAAATTTGGGCTCAACGCTGACAAAAAATATACAAGCATCACGACAACAGCGCTGCTGACGAGAAATAATACCAAGGCCAATTGAGGGGCAGATACTATTGAGGCTAATGCTAAATTCGAAAGTGGTAATGGCAAACCACCAGTAATGAGCACCCAACCCAACGTTCCAACAAACAATACACTAACTAAAACTAAAGCAGTCGCAACAGGCAGAACTGGACCGCGGGCTTTTGACAATCCACGAAGCGCACGCTTAAAGCTAGAAACTTGCGCAGCAATGTCAGCTTGCATTGCCATTAAGGCAGGCACCACAATCAAAACTAAAACCATCCCAAATCCCAACCCATAAACTAAAGTAATCACCGTTGGCTTCAGAAATTGGGCTTGTGATGACGTTTCATACAATAAAGGAGAAAGTCCTAAGACTGTGGTCAATGTAGTGAGCATCACAGGTCGCAAGCGATCAGTTACCCCATCTAAAATCGCTGGGAACAGACCTCGCTCTTTTGCGTATTCATCTATAGTGGTTATCAAGACTATTGAATCATTAATGATTATACCAACCATTCCAATCAATCCGACCACCGAAAACAAAGATAACGGAATGTCGTACCACCAATGACCATAAATTGTGCCGACCAGACCAAATGGTATGATCGCCATAATGACCAAGGGTCTTGTCCA
>ENA-OQVM01000466-OQVM01000466.1-marine-metagenome-genome-assembly--contig:-NODE-466-length-63804-cov-8.617525_pt1 | contig 63804 bp, 38 predicted proteins | sample MGYA00237776_ERZ505498 | MGnify/ENA primary metagenome ERZ505498 (study PRJEB26159, sample SAMN06265151) | marine metagenome | isolation source: Helgoland LTER site | place: Germany:Helgoland, sampling... | reverse complement strand
TTCTGTCGCAAATTTAAATTTAGCATTTAGTCCACGAGAAATTTCGTATGAAGCTTTTAATGCGCCATCATAATATAACTCTCTTGTCATTCCAGTCAGGTCCGACGAACGGCTACTATTATATGGTCTGTTTCTTGGCGCAACAGACGCACTCATTTTGACTTTTTCGCCATCAAAAAATTGATAAGCCAAACCTTCCTGGTAGCTGATACTTAAATTACCTGACTCATAGCTAATGGATGGCATTACCGCAGAAACATTATTAACATTTTTGTAGACTGAGGCAGCACCTACGTACGTCAATCCAACTGAAAACTTTGATTTTTCATCAGCGTAGCTAGCACTAACTGAGAAAGATAGAGCCAGCGCCACCAGGCCAATAAGTCTCTTAATTTTCATAATTTAATTCCCATGATTTTGTTCAGGGGTAACTTATTAAATATACAAATTTCAAGCCGTTTATTTTTCTAACTACAGAATGACTTTTCGCAACGTCATGTTTGACATAAAATATTAACGTTTGTTGAATTGGCCACGCAATAATTAGAGGGAAGTAGAAATGTTTGTTACATTTACGGATTGGGGATTTGATAATATTGAGTTAGCCCAAAAAACTGCTGAAGGCATGTGGCCAAAGATGCAGGCAGCTGGTGCTAAGAGTTTTAAAGCCACTCAAACTGGTGAGAAAACAGTTCGCACCATGACCACATGGCCCGACTCTGCAACGGCACAAGCCGCCATTGAAAAGATGAGAGCGGCAGCATTGGAACAAATGAGTGGCAAAGTAACAGGTACATCAGGTGGCGAGCTGATGTTGGATTTAAGTTAAACTTTAGTTAACTTGGCAAAGTAACTAATTGGTGGGCCAATCACTTGGCCTACTTATAAATATTTGACGTAGTACGTCACAGCAATCGAACTGTTGGACGGCTTCATGGTCGTTTTTATCTGAACAAATATACTGCAATAGACATTACACTGGCTCCATAAAGGCAGGTCATAAACTCTTGCTCCAATCTCCTTTGGCACCAAGAGACTTTAACATATTAAAGAATGCCCTGCGCCCACGCACCAGGGCATCGTTTTCCAGCTTTACAAGTACTTCGGGTTCAAATTCTGACTGGTTGAGGACAATCTGAGTTGGTTGAAATGGGGGGTCAAGATATTTAAACGATCCCTGGCCCAATACGACGCCAGCCAATGGTTCACGGCCAACTTGGATTGGGGCCGTATAGGACCAAACATTTTCAAAACAGATCCGACGCAGGCCATGCTCAAGCAGTCTTCGCGTCAATTTTTCTAAGGGCAAAAATCCCTCGCCTATGGGAACACCTGCAATTTTCAATTGGCCCGCATGCTCAGCGTGGATCATAACATGATCTTTGACGTGGACGGAATAAACATATGGGAGGACGGCATCAAGGGCTGCTTCCGGATCCTCTAGAACCATCTGAGAATTCCCATAGTCATAGAGAATTTTTAGGTTGGGATGGTCCACCTGCTCGACGATGTTAGCCAGTTCTGGACCGGTGAAGTCTTCGTGGTTCTCCAAAACAATTGTTATCCCAAGCTCACTGGCCTCCGTAACTACCCTTGCCAAATCAAGAGCCGTGGCCTGCATCATGCCAGAAATGTCGCCCTCGTGACGCGTATAGGTCCGAAGCGATTTTGCACCCATGCGGTGTGCAACCTTCAGCATTTGAGACATGTGCGCCGGGGCTGTATTTGAGGTATCAACTTCAAGGCTCATTTCATTGGTTTCCAGGTAGCTACGGAGCCGGTCCATACGGTCCGTGCTTCGGCCACCAAGGTGACGATAGTTTGCATCGTTTAACGACAAACAAAGTCCTTGAAATCCATGCGCACGCGCTATTTTGGCAAAATAAATCGCGCCAAAGTCAGGTTTGTGAGCAAAATGGTGACGCAGACCAAAGCTATGAATGCCCACCTCAACAATCATGGAGCATCTTTCATATACGCAAGCTCTACCGTGAGCGCGCGGCGATACTTGCTACAAATATTAGAGTCTTCCAATACCTGCGCCTGCCAAGCGCAATAGCCAGAAAAACGCCAGGCAAAAGAAGCTCGCAGCTGGTCGTATCTGTGGGCAAGATCAGGCCGATCTAAGGCATTCCAAAAAATACTGATTTGTTCGTCAGTTAAAGGCGGCCGCCCTCCCAGAATTTGAAAAGCAGGTGACAAAAAGCTGTAAATGTCCTCACAAATGTCACCAATAGCAGGGCACTGCCAATCAATAAGGCGCAATCCAGTTCCAGCTCCAACTAGGTTGACGCCGACATCGGTATGTATGAGTGACAGTTTTTCTATTTTTGGTATTGCGATAGGCTTTGGTCGAAATTCCACAGCTTCGTTATCACAACGCGCAAAAAGTAGATCCCCTTCTGTTAAGATATCCTCAGATGTTAGCGGAACGGTACGAAAACCAGTGGGGTCTGCAGCCTCCTTGCGCAAAAGTAACTCAGCCACACCAATCATATCGCCATTCCACATACTACCTTCGACATACTCGTAAACAAGAAGTGCCACTTCTGGCCAAAAACCTACCAGACGAGGAGCCGCGTCAAGTCCATCTAGCCTGCGAAGAGCCTCAGCTTCATCCATGGGAAGATTTGGGAAAAGGGTCCCTGTCATTGTTTCTGAGAAGCATTTGGCTACAAGCTGTTGATCACCAATTGCTACTAGCCAAACAGCATTGTGAAAGCCCCCAGTCAGCTTACTGAAACATGCCTGTTCATCTACCAAACCGACACCAGTGAGAAAAATATTCAAATCAGATTCTGTCATCCAAGTGTCTTTCACACCTTACCCATAATTTAGACCTTACTTATAAAACGCTACTTAAAGTTGTTAAAGTGTTGATAGCTTTCGCGACTAATATAAAAAAAGCCGAAACTAGGTAGCCTTCAATTTGTTCTGTCAGGCAATTAGAAGGCAGTTACCTCGTCCCATCAAACCTTCCAATCAATCTATTTTTTACTTTTACTAGTTTCAAACTTGTGTTTTGCTCCTACTGAGCCAGGAGAGAAATTATGGATGTTAAGTTAGCACCGCGCCCAAAAAATGAAGAGAGACGTATTTTAGCAGTAAAAAGAACTGGTGTGATAGACGGAGGCCAAAACGATAATTTTGCCATATTTTGTGAAGTTGCCAAAGCACTCACAGGTTGGGAATACGTTGCCTTCAGTCTTTTTGATGAAAACTTTCAGTGTAAAATATCAACCACCAATGGAACTGATAACGACAAGGGCGAAAGAGACCAGTTTAATGTCTGTTCTTATGTTCTCCTTAGCTCAGAACCAACGCTTATTCATGATCTTTCAAAAGACGAAAAATGGAAAAACCATCCCGCCCTGAAAAAGGAAAGCCATTTCCTTGGGTATGCTGGCTTTCCTGTAATTAATAAAGACAACTATGCTCTTGGAAGTTTCTGCCTAATGAATCCAAATCCAAGTTCATTAAGCGAAAAAGAGGTAGCTTTAATAAAAGGACTAGCAGATCGGATAGCTCATCAAATCGATATTCAAACTGAACAAAAAGAAACAACTGCTGCCTCAGTTCAAACGGCGCTGCAAACCTTTAACGCCAAAGTTCATTCAGAAAGCTTTGACGATTTAAATGCATTCTTATCATTATGTTCTGGAAAAATAATTTCTAAACAAGAGCACCTAAGTTTAAGCGCACTTGGACTAGCTGGCTTCGGTTCAAACGATGAAATGATTTTATCACCAAACGGTAGCCTCCTTCAAAAACAAATGAAATTACAAACCAGAGTAATGAAGCGATCAATAATTAAAACTGAGGATAGACCAGCGTTTCTTGACGATTTATTGGGAGAGTTATAAATGTTCGCCCGAATTTTCGAATATAAATTTACAAATTTAGACCAAGCAAAAGTTGCAGCAAATCACTGTTCAATGGAGCTTGGCGACAAAATTGATAAATTTAATATCCAGTCTCTAAGTATAACAATTGGAAAGTGTGCAAGTTTATCTATAGTTGCAAAATTCGAAAATAATTCAGACCTACAAAAGTTTGAAAAGCACGCAACTAGTCTAATTGATCAACTTCGAAAGACTTTCACTTTCAAAGAGGGTGGATTTCCTGGCGTAATGATCTTTAACTATGAAGGCGAAGCAGCACTAGAAAGTATTGAGTTAAATTAAGTTCCCTTACCAAACTCTTCCAATAGTTTGCAGTAGCCCACCTGACCTTTCATGAAACTGGCTAGACGAAAAAATTCATTCGGAGCATGAATTTGTTCGTCATCCAACCCAAACGCAAACATTGTAGCGTGGACTCCCAACTCCTCAAGAAGCATAGACATAACGGGGATCGATCCCCCCACACGAATGTTAAACGGTTCCTTACCATACAAATCCTTCAAAACACGCCCAGCGATCTGGCTCGAATTATGACCTCGAGGAACTAAAAATGGATTGGCACTACCAGGCAGGCGCTTGACCTCAACTCTCACCCCCGGTGGGACGTTATTTTCAACGTGGTCACGGATGAGTTCATAAATCTTTTCAGGTTTTTGATTTGCAACTAATCGGCATGTTATTTTCGCATGAGCTTTGGCGGGAAGTACTGTTTTGGTACCCTTGCCTTGATAGCCACCCCACATTCCATTGAGCTCAAAGGTTGGCCTGGCCCAAAGTCTTTCTGGAGTGGTGTAACCAGTTTCACCAAATGTTTCTGGCACGCCCAGTTCTTTGGCATAATTTTCCTCATCAAAAGGAATTTTTGTGATAGCCTGCCGGTCCTCAGCTGTTAAATCTACAACATCATCATAAAATCCTTCAATAGTAATTTTGCCATCCAAACCTTTCATGGAAGCGATAATATGTGACAGGGCGTGAAGCGGGTTTGCGATGCCACCACCATGCATTCCAGAATGTTGGTCCCCTTTAGCGCCCACAACTGTGATCTCACACCCAATCAATCCCTTTAGTCCCATAACCAAACTAGGTTGGCTTTCGCCCCACTGACCACCATCCGAGGAAAAAATCATGTCAGCGTTTAAAAGTTTTGCATGTTCTTTAATAAATGGAGCAAGTGTTGGAGACCCAATTTCTTCCTGACCTTCAAAAAAGAATTTTACATTTACCGGTAATTTTCCAGTGGATGATAGGAGAGCCTCCACAGCCAAAATTGGCGCGAGCATGTTACCTTTATCGTCAGATGCCCCACGGCCATAAATTTTCCCCTCCTTTACAATCGGTTCAAAAGGCGGGCTATCCCAAAGATCAAGGGGATCGGCCGGCTGGACATCAAAATGACCATAGATAAGAATCGTCGGCTTATCTTTACCCGCATGCAGCCAATCAGCATAGACAACTGGGTGCGTTTCTGTGGACATCATCCTAGCGTTTGTTAGGCCCGCTGTATTGAGCCTAGAAACCACCCACTCACCCGCTTTTACTACATCGTTAAAGTGCTCGTCAGAGGCAGAGACAGATGGGATCGATATAAAGTCAGAGAGTTCATCAATAAACCGGTTTTGGTTATCTTCAAGATAAGTATTCCAAGACATATTAATACTCCGTCAGCTATATATTACGGTAACCTTGGCTAGATATAAGTTTTATTTCAATTAAAAATTATTAATAAGCCGTCTGTCGGTTTCAAGCTCATTCATTTAGATAGTAAGAAAGACAGACCCTTCCCAAAATATTCAGCTGAGGCAACATAATAACTGTTAACAATTTACATCATTAATCATTGATATTCTTTTCTGCTTATCTGAGCCCATTGCCTAGTTGTTGCATGAGTCAAAGTTCCATAGTTTCAAGAAAATGAACTTTAAATTCTTAAACAAGTTATGGAGTAGTGACTCCAACAACTGACTGATCATAATCCAAGTGCCCGACACCATCTTCAAATATATCACGTTCGGCCACCCAAGCCCGAGACTGGTCAAATATTTCTCGCGAATATGTCTCAAACACAATTCGTTCTCCAGGACCAAACAAACGTGTATCTATTTGCGAACGAAATTTTTCTGGAAATTCCTCTTTATAATAATGTGTGTAGAGCTCCTGTCGGTTATCAATATCAGATTGTGCCCGCCGAAGCGCACCAAAATATTTCTCCACGTCTTGAAGGTTCGCGTCGTCTGCGACCATTACAGCCATCATGAATGACGTATCTAATACCTTTCTAAAGCCCAGCTGCTGCATGAAATAATATGGACCACTAAAGAGGTTAGCGGCTGGTATTCTGCCCTCAATTAAATGTTCCATACGCTTAAAAAGTAGCCCATCAGAGAAAGACAAGTTTATTTGATCACGATCAACAAATGCCTCCATTGCTTGGATTGTTGAATAGTGGCTCCCAGATTGATAGCCAACAGATATTGGCACTCCAGCTAAATCTTCTGGACCCTTAACTTCTGAATCTGAGGAAACAAAAATTCCACAGGGTGATACCGAATACGCTTTAGCATAAAGTTTTCCATGACCAGAGGCAGATGCAACATTAACAGTCCAATGGCACGCAGAACTAACATCGCAAGTCCGACCTTGCTCATAAGTCTGATATGCTCCAATCCGATCGCCTAAATCGTGTCTTTCCCCCTTGGCTGACAGCAGCTGATCCTCTAATACATAATCAAGATCAGCTTCGTCAAAATAACCTTTCTCCACAGCTATCCACTCGTGGAGGCGCATATGCGGTGCTATTACAAACTTCGTCACCTTTAACCTCATTTTTTATCGCATTCTTCTATTTATCTGTCTCTTTGCCTTTATCGTTACCCTTAAAGTTTTCGTCGAAAGCGATACCCATTTGATCACCAATTTTTTTCAACATAGGCATTTGAACAGCCATATCCATAATTGAATCCAAGGCAGCTGATACTGGAGTACTTGCTGCGTTCCCACTGGAGTTTCCACCTAATCCAGTCACATGATTGACGTTGATAGAGTTAATCTTTTCGGCAGGCTTAACCATCTCACTGACAATCTTAGGCATTGCTTCAAGGCGCGCCTTTTCTAACTCCATCGCAATCATTGCCTCTGACCTACTATTCTCAGCATCTATAAGTGCGCGTACACCATCTGCATCAGCAATCCTTACTGCCTTGTCAGCCTCTGCTGCTTCGCGGCGAGCCGCCGCTTTATCTTTAGACACCGCTTTTTCATTTTCCGCACGTATAGTCTGCTGGAAAGCAGCATTTCGAGCCTCGCCCTGTTTAGCAATTTCATCAAGTTTCACACGACGTTCTGCCTCAGCGGTTGCCCGCGCAGTTTCGATTGATTCTGACACCATCACCGCCTTAGCACGAGCAGAATCTGCATTTGATTTAGCTAGAATTTCTTCCTGGCTCTTTTTAGAGATTTCTATTTGGCTATTTTGTTGAGCAATCGAAAGCGCCTCTTCGCGAGCGACTTCAGCTGCTTGAATCGATCGCTCCAAATCAATTCGAGCTGTTGTTACACTCAGTTCACTATCAGCTTTTCGTTGAGCAACTTCTGAGACTTGTGCAGCAGATAAGGTCTCTATCTCTTGCTGCTGTGCTATTTCTGCTCGACGTTCATCCAATTCAATAGAAAGTCGCTTGCGGGAAGCTTCCATTGCGGCTCGACGCACACTCACTTCACTGTCAGCATCAATTTCAGCACGTTCTTTTTTTGACTTTGCTATCACTTCGGCTAATTTGCGCATCCCTACAGCATTAAAAGCATTATTTTCATCAAGCGCAGCAAAAGGTGTTTGGTCAAGCGCGGTCAATGATACGCTATCCAACTGCAATCCATAGCGCGCTAAAGTTTCGATCAGCATATCCCGAACATCAGCCACAAACGTGGCACGATTTTCATGTAGTTCATCCATTGTAATTTTAGCAGCAACGGAGCGTAAGGCATCAACCATCATTCCATCAATTAACTCACGCAGTTCATCACGTTGAAACGTTCGCCTTCCAAGGGTCTGGGCTGCCCGTGTAATTGAATCGACATCTGGTTTAACGGAAATGTAAAACTCCGCTCCAACGTCGACCCTAAGACGGTCTTGAGTAATGAGCGATGCATCACCTCGCCGATCTACATCCAATCGAAGTGTCGCCATATTTACCCGACTAATCTCATGAAAATAAGGAACTGCAAGCACTCCACCATCAACAACCACGCGGCGTCCTCTAGCCCCCGTTCGGACTAATGATACTTCATTTGTAGCCCGTTCATAAAACCAAGCCACAATAGCAACAGTGACTACCAAAACAATGATCAGTAGTATGATCCAACCTAAAGTTCCCATTTTTTAATTCTCCCTAAAGCCCGTGCGTTTCGCACAGTAAGTTTGATGACATGCCACCATCAGTGGGAATGTTTGATCCCCTAATCCAGTGGGTCATGTCGCTCAATAAAAATGCAATCACGGGCGCGATATCACTGGGCTTGCCCGCTCTATCCATCGTTTTTCGATCTTCCTCCGCCCGTGCGCCCAACGTTTTCAAAAAATCGCCGAGAATTGGTGTGTCAACTGGACCAGGACTTATCACATTCATTCGAATGCCACGATCGCGCCACGTCCATCGGTTGCGGAAAGTCCAGGCTAACAGGGCTTCTTTAGAAAAAAAGTAACTTCGACCACCTTCATCTCCAACTTTCCACCGATCAACAAAAGCGGCGATATTATCAAAATCCAATTTGTCCGCAGCTTTGATTGCATCAACAGATTGAGGCCATCCATGCCCTGCTAAAGATGCCACATTAACAATAGAAGCATTGTCATTTAATTTTGAAATTAATTGATAAGTCAAATGCTTTAAGCCAACAAGATTGACGGCCAGTAGTTGCTCTGCGGGCCGTGTAGGTGGGAGACCAGCATTATTTACAAGTCCATCAATCCCACTTGGTAATGCATCTACCAGTGCTTCAATTGTACGCCTATCACCAAGGTCAGCACGATAAAACTCTTCCACATGATCAAAATTCTTAGTGACATCAATACCGAGAACTTCCGCGCCCTGATTGGTTAAGAACTTAGCGGTTTCCCAACCGATACCTGACGATGAGCCAGTGACAACAATTCGTTTACCTTTAACCAAATCCCTCATTTTTAAAATGCCGGCGGATAAGGCCGACCTCCCCTGTCCATAGTAATCCAGCGTGTTTCAGAAAATGTTTCCATTGCCCATTTTCCACCATGCCGACCAATTCCACTGGCCTTGGAGCCTCCAAATGGCGCATGGGTCTCATCGTTTATACTTGAGCAATTAACATGACACATCCCAGTTTCCAGATGTTGGGACATATCTAGTGCTCGCTGCTCATTAGCGGTTATTATCCCACAAGACAGCCCATACTCTGTATCATTATTCATCACGATGGCCTCTGCATCATTTCTAAAGGATACAACCAATGCGACCGGCCCAAATGTTTCATCGCGCCAAATATCCATATCAGGAGTTACGTTAGTTAAGATTGTTGGCTCTACAAAGCGGCCATTTATTCCACCACCAAGCTCAATTTTTGCACCCTTGAGGACCGCATCATCTAGCTGTGACTTTACACGCTCAACTTGCCGATTGTTAATTAATGGACCATTAATATTATCTTTTTCAGCTGTATTTCCAGTTTTTATTTTAGTCACTCTCGAGATGAATTTTTGTAAAAAATCGTCATAAATTTTTTCATGTACCAATACTTTTTCAACGCTCATACAAATTTGTCCTTGGTGGAAAAAAGCTCCGAAACTTGCGGCTGATGTAGCCCTTTCCATGTCCGCATCATCCAATACAATTAGACTGTCTTTACCACCAAGTTCGATACAGCATTTTTTGAGATGAGCACCACATTTGGCCGCGATCCGCCTACCAACTGGCGTGGAACCGGTGAATGAAATACCCTTAACCAGAGGATTATCAATTAACTCATCTCCAACTTCTGGAGTTCGATCACGCGAGGCTGTAATGACATTAAACACACCATTTGGAACCCCAGCTTCTTCAAGAATTTCTGCAAAGAACAAGCCACCAGCGTAGGGGGTTTCTTCGGACGGTTTCAGCACAATAGTGTTGCCAATGGCCATCGCAAAGGCGAACCCACGTGACGTGAGAATACCAGGTACATTCCACGGACTTATAACACCCACGACACCAGTTGGAACGCGCACAGCAGTGGAGAACTTTCCATTTTGTGATGGTAAAATTTCACCAATTGCCCCGTAACACAGTCCTGCAGCCGCCCGAAATGTTTCAGAAACATGGCCAGCCTCAAACATACCTTTTCCATAGCTACCACCACCCTCAAACTGAGCAGCAATTACAAAGTCTTGAGATCGTTTGTCCCAAGTATCTGCAATTTTTAACATTAATTTTGACCGCTCTTGGAAGCGAAGAGAGGACCAAAGCGGGAAGGCCCTGTGAGCAGCTTCAATTGCTCGTCGAGTTTCAGCCGCACCTGCATCAGGAATATGCGCCCATACCTTTCCATCAGATGGGTTTAAATCATCAAATTGGCCAGGGGTCGCATGCCACTGGCCATCAATATAAAGACCTTTGATTGCTGGTCCGGAAGAAAAATTATCAAGCATATCTATTCCCTTTCAAAGTCGCCATTACGCCGACGAAAAATCTGAACACGCGGCCGCCTGTAAATTTCAATCACTGGTGGCTTAACATCCGTTAAAGTTTTTGAAACAGGTTCCCCCAGCGCTGGATTTTCAATTGTTCTGACTGTTTTTCGCTGCATTTTTGAATATGTACGGGCGTTTTTTGCGGCTAGTTCAATTTCCTCCAAAACAACACTAAGCCGAGGAGCAGAAGTGCGGTCAACTTGCTCTTGGGTGACCGATATTGATTTTCTGCTGGCAGTTGTTTTCGCGGAAATTGTAGATGCATCTTGCACCAAATCTTCTATATCCAGCCCGATTTGCTGATTGGCAGAGCGCCTTATACTTGGCCGCACTTCAGTCACAGACTTAGCAATTTCCACAATTGATTTGCTAGGCTCTGCCTTTGTTAAAATTACGGTTGAACTATCCTTACCTACCCCAAGGTAGGCTTTTTGTACGGCAGGGTCATTAGCCAACTTTGCAGCGGTATCCTCGAAAGTAATCCTCGTATTTTCTAACAAATAACCGCGATCTGCAATTGCAAGGCTTTGTTTGGCATTTTGTTCAACTAATAGGATGCCAATACCAAGGTTTTTAACTATTTTAAGATTTTGAAATAATTCTTTGCAAAGTATTGGTGACAAGCCCAAGGACGGCTCGTCCAGCATTAGAATTTGCGGTGCCGACATCATTGCGCGACCAATCGCAACCATTTGTTGCTCACCACCCGACATCGTCCGAACAACTTGTCCTTGGCGCTCTTGGAGTTTGGGAAAAAGTTTTAGAACAGGATCTAAATTGGCATTCTCATCGCGTCTTGCTCGATTTGAATACGCACCCAATAAGAGATTTTCTTTAACGGTAAGATCCCCAAAAATTCCCCGTCCCTCAGGAACCAAAGCGATACCACGCTCCACAATTTGATCTGATGATAATTCTGAAATCAGAGCTGAATCAAGGCTCACAGTGCCACTAACTTCTCCATCACAAATACCAGATATCGCACGTAGGAGGGTAGATTTTCCGGCACCGTTAGCTCCAAGAATAACTACGATTTCGCCCAAGCCAACCCGTAATGAGATGCCTTGAAGGGCAGAATGTTTTCCATAAGTCGCTGAAAGATTACTAACCTCAAGCATTGTCATCTCCCAAATAGGCACGGATCACTTCGCGGTCTGACAAAACATCATCCGGCGTACCTTCAGCGATTTTACTACCAGAAGCCATCACTATACAACGATCACACAAAGATCTGATCGCATCCATCACGTGTTCAACCATAACCACTGTGCGTCCCTCATTGCGCAGTGCATGAACAAGCTCAATTCCAGTTTCGAGTTCAGTCGGGTTCAAACCAGCCAACCACTCATCGAGCAACAAAATTTTTGGCTCTCCCGCAAGCACCCGTGCCAATTCGACCCTCTTTTGATCAATATATGTTAATGAGGTGACAGGAGCATCATCCAAAGCATCCAGCCCAACACGTTCAAGCATTTCATGTGCAAAGTCCTCCGCGTCTCGACCCCAACGGCGGCGATGACCAAAAACAGAACCCGCTTTAACGTTTTCCAAAACATTCAAACCCGGTAATAAACGTACGAGTTGGAACGTTCGGCCAACGCCTTCACGCGCTATCTTTTGCGCAGGCATGTCTGACAAACGTCTACCTTTCATAGATATGCTTCCAGCAGATGGCTTGAACGCACCCGAGATCATATTCATCATTGTAGTTTTACCGGATCCATTTGGGCCAATGACGCCAATCATCTCGTGATGTCCAACATCAAATGAGATTCCGTTTACTGCCACCAAACCACCAAACCGTTTAGTAACATCTTTTACCGATAATATTGGGCGTTTGTTCATGGTTCACGACGCTGTGTTTTAGAAAGTATTTGCTCAAAGCGACCAACAATTCCTTTAGGCAGGACATAAACAATCAAGAGAAAGGTAAAACCTAAAAATAAAGTCGATTGATTTGGGAATTGAATACTTGTCCATTCCCAAATTATCGTGAACGGGATCACACCAACCAACGGACCCCAAAGCCTTCCTGAACCACCAAGGAGCGCCATAATCACAACCAGAAAACTCAATTGGGGAGAAAAGACTTGGTTTGGCTCGATGTAGCTCCATCGCGGAGCCAAAATTGCACCAACTAACGCTGCAAAAAAACCTGTGGATGTAAACAGGATCACTTTGGACCAAGCGGTATTAATCCCAACATGGCGAGCAACAGTTTCATCATTGCCAATTATTCTTAGTGCAAACCCCGTCCTCGAACGATTTACAATCCAGCCAAACAAATAAATAACTGCGGCTACAGCAAGCAGCATCCAGTAAATATGTTGATCTCTAAAATCTGTCAAAACATAAAGTCCGCGTGATCCCAAGAAGTTATTTTGTACCCATGAAACAAGGTTGCGGATCATTTCTGCTAGGCCCAGTGTAAAAATTACAAAATATACACCCGACAGACGTAGAGTCGCGATGCCTATCAAAAAGGCAAGCAAGGCAGCAACAATTGGGCTTATAGCGAGCATCAACCAAAAACTTAATTGGTAATCTGACATCCCAGCACCAACCAGATACCCGCCAACGCCATAAAACGCACCAGTCGCAAGGCTAATATAATGAGTTGGGCCTGAGAATAGAGCCCAAGATGTCGAGAGGGCAATATACATCATCGCTGTCACAGCAATAGATAGCCAATATCCATTTGAAAATAGAGGAATAAAAATAGCTAAAAACACTAAAATGGCTGCAAATAAAAGTTCAATCCAACCTGACGGTTTCATAACTGACGCCTCCCAAAGAGGCCCTGTGGACGAAATAACAGAATAATTAAGAAAATGAAGTAAGCTGCTGCAAGCGTCAATCCAGGGTCGATGAGCGTAGCAACGGTTGTTTCAACAACGCCCAGAATAATAGCTGCAACAATGGCACCTCGAATATCACCCACTCCACCCATGATAACAATAATTAATGCTTTAAGGGTGAAGACCACACCAATGGAAGCATCAAGCGTGATAAAGGTAGAAATCAATGCGCCGCCTACCGCCGTAATAGCCCCTCCCAAAGCAAAGGCCAAAGCGGAAACGCGTGGGACATTTATGCCAACTAACCCGCTGGCCTCCGTACTTACGGACACAGCGCGCACGGCGACACCAGAGCGCGTATGGTTCAACCAAAGGTACAGCATACTGCCGATTAGTGCCGCTATTATAAATGCCACAAGACGACTTAAAGAAGTTGTGGACCCTAATATAGAGATCGGTATCGAAAGGTATTTATAGACAAAAAAACCACCTTCAATAGATACCATTAGGCCAATAAGAATAAATGACATTCCAAACGTCGCCAAAATGGAATCTACTTCCAAATGACCCTGTGTTTTTGATCGGCGTACAAGTGGAATAAGCAAAAAGCGATAAATCAGCCAATTGCCCACGAATGCAATCGGCGCCACCAACAAGACAGTAAAAAGCGGACTGATTTGACTAGTAGTGTATAACCAAAAGGATGCCAACGCTCCTAAAACCAGTAGTTCGCCGTTAGCAAGGTTCATTATGCGCGCAACGCCATACTGCAAATTCAAGCCCATAGCGACTAGCGCGTAGGTTCCCGATAGAAGCAGGCCAGATACGATTATATCCATTGATTAGGAAGTTCCAAAAAAGGGCGGGACATTGCCCGCCCTAAATTGATTTACTCTGACCAACCGCTTTTCACACGTACAGATACAGCACCGTCAACGTTCGATCCCTTCACGCCGCGGAAAACACCATCTTGCCATTGCCCAACACTCCAGAATGTATTCGAAATGTTGTTTTCAAAGCTCAAAGTCCCCATCACAGTCTCAAAAGAATTATCTTTAATGTACTGAGTGACCACATCGCGGTCGATGCTCCCTGCACCCTCAATGGATTGTTCAAGAATTTGCAACGATGCGTACGTGTTGGCTGACGCCCAATAATCAGCAGTTTTACCCGTAATTTCCAAGTGTGCCTTTCGATATTCAGCAACCTTAGGATCATCAACATTGGTACCACCTGCACCAAGAACATTGTTGATTTTGTTGCCATAGGCTCCCGAGAATGCAGGGAAACTTGTTGCAACTGCAGAGTAATAGAGCGCAACATCAAGATCCTCAATGATTGCCTGTTCGGCCAGTCCAAAGCTATCTGGCGGGTATGACCAAGCCACAAACGCCTTGGCTCCACTAGCTTTTGCGCCTTTCATAACAGGCGAAAGATCGGGAGTGCCAAGTGGATACGACTTGTCGTAAACTAATTCAAATCCGGCTTCAGTAAACATTTCACGTGCGCGGTCAGCTAATTCGATCCCAAAAGCATCAGCTACATTTACCATAGCAACTTCATTTCCTATCGCACCTGCTTCACGTTGTTCTATCAAAATCTCTAGTACGCCTTCAACAAATGCCGTCGTTGTACCAAGTGTAAAGAATAAGTTTGGGTAGCGCTCCGTAAGTTCAGGCGCTTTGTCAGTGATCGCTGACACAGCGATCATTGGGTATCCATAACGACCATAAATTGGAGCGCTTGCGATATTAAAGCCTGTTCCGTAAGGCGCTACTACAAAGTCTACTTTGTCTTGTTCTGCCAACCGCTGCGCTAGTTTAATATGCTCGCCAGGATTTGTTTTGTCATCGTATTGGATCAACTCAATTGGCATCTTCTTACCAGCGACATTCAACCCTCCTCGAGCATTGACCTGGGCTACCCAAAGTTCAACATTCGGCCATTGAGTGACTACGGCACCGCCAGCTAATGGTCCAGTTTTTGGGGCAATAGATCCCAACTTAATTACATCTTGCGCGCTCGCAGCAGTAGCAACTAAAGCACCCGTTACAAAAGCAGCAGCTAATGTAGTTTTCAAAATCATACGTCGGAACATTTTTTTCTCCATTGTAAAATCAAAGTTCGGCTATGATCAGTTTAATTAAACCTTAGCCCAGCAGAAGAAACCATCGCGATACAGATTAATTACATGTACCAAGCGCTGGAATCACCATCATAGTGGATTTATAATTCTGTAAATACAATCACGTTGTTAGATGTCTGATAAATTTAATCTCATGCAATATTGGCTAAGGACCATAAAAGGCCTTTAGTATAAAAAGGAACCTTAATCATTTCCACCAGACCAGGTCGAAGATATTTCTTGAATGGTGGCCATCATGCTACGTGTCTCATCATAGGTCAGGCGAGTTTCGAGGCCATAAGGCGAAGCCGCAAGTATTTGCATGATTTCACCAGCGCCAATATGAAAACTTGAAGGCAATCCAATATCGTCAAAGCTGCGGGCGATTTGCTTCATCTCATCTTCCCAACGAGCGGCATCACAAGGCAATCTGGAAATATTTGCTTTTGCACGCTGCGCTAAATTGGCCTGGCTCTGATCAACTTCTTGCAAAAATAACTCAAGAAATCCGTGCTCCTCTGCGGCTAACATGACGTTTGTCAGAAGGGCATTCACTCCCTTGGTCATAGCCGCATAAGTCATTTTAAAGGCTGAAGCTGTTCCAATTTTCTTGCCCAAGTCAACAAGGTCAATTCCAAATCCGTCAAGCAGTTTCAACGGCTCAACGTTACCTCCAGACACGTACAGGCGAGGCCTTTTAGATCCATTTGGGGGAGCCCCGACGATGCTTGCATCTATAAAGTTTGTATTGTTATCCGTAAAAAGTTTTGAAATGTCAGCAGCCAGACTGGGTGCAATTGCATTGGCCTCTACAAAAAGTAGAGACGTTTTGATGGCTTTCAAAAGTTTAGAAACCCGTGCTGCCTCATCATAGGCAAATTGTGTTGGTAAAACCGAAAACAATATATCAGCGCGGGTCACGACAGCTTCGAGCGATACTTCTCCCTCAATTTTTGCCTTTAACGCACGCACGCACGACGATTCAGAGCGTCCTGTCAGATCGGAGACTACGGTGTGGCCTGCATTCACAAAAGCACTGGCAAGTCCTGCACCCATTTCACCCACGCCTAAAAGACCAATCGTCAACTGGGTCATTTCGAGGGCACCAATATCTTGAGGACTGATCTACAGCTTAAGGACATAAACTCCTCCATTTTTGTAAACCATAACAAAGCTATCTTTATTTTGAAGCCCAAATTTTGCGCAGAAATACCTTCATCAAAGGTGGCTCCAACAGATATAGAAAAAGAGGAGCCTCAAAACCTCGTACTAAACACAAGCTGTGATGTACTGGTTATCGTAGGTCCCATTTTTTTGATACCGCCCGACACCTTTAAATTTTGTTTGCCATCAATACTATCAGTATTAATGCCTAGCGATAAGCCGCTGCCACAGTTGGTCACTATAGTCTCTCGGAACGACTTATCACACATCAATTTTGGTGTAGCGGTCATAACCCCCTTGTACCACCAGTTAGCCCCATCCGTATATGGAAGCCTAAACTCTGGGGCGAATTCTAACGAAATTTGTTCATTGGCACCAATAGAGGTCACCTCTTTTGAGGAGGCTGAACCTACGTTGACATTAAAGGTGGCTGTCTGGCCGACTGATTTACTCACATCAAAAGATAGTGTGGGCCTAACTTCGATAATTCCAAATTTCATTGGACCAGTGAGCGACAACCCAGCTGCCAACATTTCACCAGGATATATCGAGGAGGCTGTCATAATATCATTTTCAATAGTCATTTGATTTCTAACCACTGAGCCAGCGATATAGCCATCAAGGATAAGTTTTTGGGTAAGTTTACTTAGGAAATAGCTGCCAACCTTAACCCCTATAGAGGAGATATCCATTCTTGTATTATCTCGCTTTCTACTGTGAGAAAGTGTTCCACCCAAAAAGCGACCTATAGTCAGAAATTCGGTAGCGGCGTATTCCGACCTGACTAAGCCAGATGCATTTACCGTCACCGAACCATCCCTTTTCTTAGTAGTAAAAAATTCGCCCACAGACATCTTGACAGTCACACCATCATCAGAGGTTCTAACTTTGCTTGTTGCGCCATTAATATTTGCCTGCTGGTTATTTGCAGCGAAATTCATGCGAGATTTTGAATTCGTCTGTACCTCTCCACACCGATTTGATGCTGTAGCCGCACATTTATTATTGTTGCTTATGAACTCAGAGCGAGCGGTGAGCATCATAGCAGTATTTGCGACGACAAAGTCAGACATTTGTGTCTGCGTATTGGAGCGGATCGAATTCACTACTTCGGGCGCAACCGCTGCAAAAGCCTCACTTGGGGTTAACTGGCGTACTGTTATCCAAACTGTGTCTCGGTCAGAATCAACGCCATGATCATCAGTTACAACGAGTGCGAATATTAGGTTTAAGTGTACCTCATTTAACTTCAATACCGGAGCCGTGAAGGTAGGCCTCACTACATTAGGATCTGAGAGAGTGACAGATCTACCAGATATCTGTGTCCACTTGTAGGAAATCGTATCACCAACATCAGGATCGGCTGATGAGGAGCCGTCTAGTGTGACCAACGTGCCAGAAGCTATCAGCTGAGCGGGACCAGCATCTGAGATTGGATCTTTGTTAAAGGAGAAATGCACCATAATTGTTACGGTATCAGCTGTAGCAACTTTGCCGTGGTTATCTGTGACAATCAGCGAGAAGACCACAGCCACCGGCAAATCACCGTCATTTAAAGATGGCGACGTGAATGTGGGTTTGGCGGCAGTTGCATCTGACAGGGTCACAGATGGGCCAGAAGTTTGTGTCCATGCATAGGAAAGACTATTACCAACATCTGGGTCCGATGATGAGGAGCCATCTAGAGTGACAGTTATAGTCTTAAGGACAGCTTGATCTGGGCCAGCATTCGAGACAGGTGGGGCGTTAACTCCAACAGATCCACTAATGTTAACACTCGCCCCAGGTACGGCACTGAAAAACGTTTGTTGGTTCCCAGCGAGATCTTTATATGTAATTTTATAAGTTACCTCGCCCTCTTTATCATTTTCACTCGCAGTGTAGGACGCGGTCCAAGTCATGCCACCATTAGAACTGGTATACGTTATAGAGGTATCCTCTACGGCTTGACCGCCAGACCAAAATATAACCACCGGCTGTTGGATTTTTGTATTTGCGGTAAAGGTGACAATTACTGCATCAGCTACAATCGCCAAAGAATTGTTTGCATTAGCTGAAGCAATTTCTGCCACATCTGCGTCCGGTGTTGTTTTATCAAAAGTCACAGCACTCGCGTCCGTTACTGCGGATACGTCTACTCCCAAGATTCCTAGAAGATCCTTGAAGGCAATAATGAAGCTGATCCCCCCTTCTGAGTCATTTTCATGACCTTTATAAGTGGCAGTCCAGGTAATCCCACCATCCGCAGTGTCATAGGTGATGCCGCTACCCTGGTTTGCTATTGAATTTCCACCAGACTGAAATGTGACTACCGGCTGTTGAATTTCTTCATCTGCAACAAGAGTTAAGACAATCTCAATCTCAGGGCTTGCTAAGGTATTTGTGGGATTAATCGATGCGATATTAACGCTGGCAAGGGTGGGTGGAATTGTATCAAATTTGACGCTGCTTGTATCAGTGACACTGGTAACAGTCGTAGCTGCATTTCCTGCAAGATCACTGAAGTCGATGTCAAAGCTAACCAGGCCATCAGTATCGGCCGCATCGACCGTGTAGGCCGCGGTCCACTCCGTTTTATTTGGCGAATTTGTGTTAGTAACGGTGATTACACGGGCAGAAGGATTATTTAGGGGGGCACCACCTGACTTAAACGTAACAACTGGCAGGGCAGTGGCCGCGCCTGTTACTGGTACATCTGTGGTGAACGCAACTGTGACCACGCTGCCTGGAATGGCACGCGATACCACTAAAGGATGATTTGACGCAATTGTCACACTGGTCGCATCTGGCAACAAATTGTCAAATGTGACGTTGCCAGTACCCGTGGTCACGGGATCTCCTGGGTTTCCAGCAAGGTCGCCCACAGCAATACTATATGTTACTGCCCCGTCAGGATCACTTCCAACAGCAATATAAGATGCGGTATAGGTGTTTCCAGTTGTATTGACGTAGCTAACCCTGCTGGGGTCGATGGCAACTCCAGCAGATGAAAATGTTACCACCTTTGTTCCGACCGCTTCAATTGCGGTAAAGGTTACAGTTATAACATCATTAACAATTGCTAACGTGTCAGTTGAATTATTTGAGACTATGCCGACGTCGCTCAGCGTGGGTGCAGTCCTGTCAAAGGTAACACTACTTGAGTTTGTCACTGCGGTAACATCTGTTCCAGCGTTTCCAGAAATATCCTTAAAGGCAACCGTGAAGCTGACCGCTCCCTCCGTGTCATCCGGAGCAGCAACATACTGGGCAGTCCAGTTTATTTTATCATCACTCACATTCGTGTAGCTAACCCTGCTGGCATTTATAGCAACTCCCCCAGACATAAAAGTCACCACCAGGTCGGCGGGGTCGGCAGCGGCACCATCAGCGGTGGGGTCAGCAATCGTTTCGTTAGAAACAAAGTCTATTTTTATAGTATGATTAACACTTGCCTGTGTATTATCAGCATCAAAGTCTGATGCAATACTGACGCTGGTAAGAGTGGGTACAGTTGTATCAACGACAACGCTGCTTGTATCAGTGACACTGGTAACAGTCGTGGCTGCATTTCCTGCGAGATCACTGAAGTCAATATCAAAGCTAACCAGGCCGTCAGTATCGGCTGCATCGACTGTGTAGGCCGCGCTCCATTCTGTTTTATTTGGCGAATTCGTGTTAGTATATGTAATTACACGGCCAGAAGCATTATTTAGAGTGGCTCCACCAGACTTGAATACAACTACTGGCTGGGAAACTGCTACATCCGTGGTCAACTCAACTGTGACCGCATTGCCAGATTTAGCGTGGGTTACCAGAGAGTTATTCGAGGCGACCGTCACGCTGGTGCGTGCCGGATCTGTATCGTCAAATGTAACGCTGCCGGTACCAGTGGTCACGGCAACTCCCGGGTTCCCAGCAAGGTCGCCAACCACAATACTATATGTCACTGCGCCGTCAGTATCACTCCCAACAGCTGTGTACGACGCAGTCCAGGTATTACCAGCAGTGTTAACGTAGCTAACTCTGCTAGCATTTATAGCAACTCCTGCAGATGAAAATGTCACCACCTTTGTTCCAATCGCTTCAATTGCGGTAAAGGTGACAGTGATAACATCATTAACGATTGCTAATGTGTCAGTTGAATTGTTTGAGGCTATGCCAACGTCGCTCAGTGTGGGTACAGTTTTGTCAAAGGTCACACTACTTGAGTTCGTCACTGCAGTAACATTTGTTCCAGCGTTTCCAAGAACATCATCAAAGGCAATCGTAAAGCTAACCAGGCCATCCGTGTCATCGGCGTGGGCCGTATAAGTGGCAGTCCAAGTGGTGCCACTACCCGTATACGTGGTCGTACCGTCAGCAACAGCGTCACTACCTGAAAAGAATACTACATCTGCGCCTGATGGTGCTTGTATGTTTTCACTGGTAGTGAAGCTGACAGTTATCTCGTCATTAATACTTGCCTGTGTGTTAGTAGAATAGTTCGACGCAATACTAACGCTGCTAAGAGTGGGAGAAAGTTTATCGTTTAAAGCGGCGGTATTATTGGATTGGGACGTCGCCGTCACATTGTCAGTTACATCATAAATTGAGTTGGAAACTGGGGCAATTGTAATAGTTTCAGCGCCACTGGCTGGACCTGACGTGCTAAAGCCCAAAACCCAAATGGACTGGGAGGTCTTCGAAATTGACGTCGGAGTTGCAGAAACAGGCGTGGCCACACCTCCCGAAATTGAGATTTCAAAGTCGCCAACTTCCAGATCACCAGAACCACCGGCCACGTTATAAACATTCTCAGAAAATATAACCGTCAGCTCAGAGTTTATACTATTAACAGTCATTCCTGTGATTGTAGCCGCCACTTTCTCGAAAAATGGAGTTGTGTTATTGGATTGGGATGTCGCTGCTAGATTATCATTCGGGTCATAAATTGAGTTAGAGACCGGGACAACTGAAATTATTTCAGAGCCATTAGCTATGCCCGACGTGCTGAAGCCTAGAACCCAAACGGACTGAGAGGTCTTCGAAATTGACGTTGGAGTTGCGGAACCAATTGTTGCGACACCTCCAGAAATTGAGAGTGCAAAATCGCCAACCTCCAGATCACCAGTCGCACCAGTTGCGTTGTAAACATTCTCAGCAAAAGTAACGGTCAGCTCAGAGTTATCGCTGTTGACGGTCGTGCTCACAATTACCGGTAAAACCTTCTCGTTCAAACCAGTTGTGTTATTGGATTGGGACGTTGATGCCTCATTGCCAGCTACATCATAAATTGAGTCATCAATTGGAACCACTGTAATGGTTTCAGAGCCATCAGGTGTGCCCGACGTGCTGTAGCCAAGAACCCAAACCGTTTGGGAGGTCTTCGAAATAGACTCCGGCGTAGCAGCAACAATTGTCGCTACTCCTCCAGAAATTGAAAGTGCAAAGTCGCCAACTTTCAGATTACCGGAACCACCATTCGTGTCGTAAACATTCTCAGCGAAAGTAACTGTCATCTCTGTGTTATTAAAGTTACTGGTTGCACTTATGATTATAGGCACGGCCAAGTCGTTTAGTGCTGCAGTGTTATTAGATTGAGACGTCGCCGCTATATTGTCAGATCCATCATAAATTGAGTTAGAAACTGGGACAACTGTAATAGTTTCAGCACCATTCGCTGGAACTGACGTGCTGAAGCCCAGCACCCAAACCGTTTGGGAAGTCTTCGCAATTGATGTTGGAGTTGCAGAAACAGGCGTGGCCACACCTCCCAAAATTGAAAGTGCAAAGTCGCCAACTTCCAAATCACCAGACCCACTGATCGCGCTGTAAACATTCTCAGAAAATGTAACCGTCAGCTCAGAGTTTGTACTATTAACGGTCATTCCTGTGATTGTGGGTACCGCCAGGTCGTTTAATGAGGACGTGTTATTGGATTGGGACGTCGTCGCCGCATTGTCAGCCGCATCATAAATTGAGTTATTAGCCGCTGGGACAACGGCAATGGTTTCAGAGCCATTCGCTGGCACTGACGTGCTAAAGTCAAGAACCCAAACAGACTGAGAGGTCTTTGTAATTGACGTTGGAGTTGCGGAACCAATTGTTGCGACACCTCCAGAAATTGAGAGTACAAAGTCGCTAACCTCTAGATCACCAGAGGCACTGGTCGCCCTGTAAACATTCTCAGCAAAGGTAACGGTAACTTCAGAGTTTGCGCTGTTGACGGACGTACCTGTGATTATAGGCACAACCTTCTCGTTAAGCGCAGCCGTGTTGTTGGATTGGGACGTTGCCGCCGCATTGTCAGCTGCGTCATAAATTGAGTTACTAGCCGCCGGGACAACTGCAATGGTTTCAGAGCCATTGGCTATGCCCGAGGTGCTGAAGCCCAGAACCCAAACCGTCTGGGATGTCTTTAAAATTGACGTCGGCGTGGCAGAACCGATTGTTGCCACACCTCCAGAAATTGAGAGCGCAAAGTCGCCAACTTCTAGAACACCAGAGCCACCAGTCGCATTGTAGACATCCTCAGCAAAAGTGACCGTCACTAAAGAGTTAAGGCTGTTGACAGTCGCGCCTGTGATTATAGGCAGTACCTTCTCGTTTAGTGCGGCAGTGTTATTGGATTGGGACGTGGCCGCAGCGTTACCAGCCTGATCATAAATCGAGTTAGAAACCGGAACAACGGAAATGGTTTCCGAGCCATTGGCTATGCCCGAGGTGCTGAAGCCCAGAACCCAAACCGTCTGGGATGTCTTTGAAATTGATGTTGGAGTTGCAGAACCAACTGTTGCCACACCTCCAGAAATTGAAAGCGCAAAATCGCCAACTTCCAGGATACCGGAGCCACCGGTCGCGTTATAGACATCCTCAGCAAAAGTCACAGTTACTAAAGAATTAGCGCTGTTAATGGTTGTGCCAGTGATCGTAGGTTTTGTATCATCGAACGTGATATTCCCACCACTGGTGACTGCCGTAGAGACCGCCCCAATATTATTCCCAGCAAGGTCATCAAAGTCGATCGTGAAGGTGACATTGCCATCTGTGTCGTTCGCGTGCGTCGTGTACTTTGCTGTCCAAGTATTCCCGCTACCGGCATATGTGATTACGCGGCCATCGTTATAAAGAGCTGCACCACCGGACTTGAATACCACATCATTACCGGATGGTGTTTGAATGGTTTCACTCGAAGTGAAGCTGAGCGTTACCTCACTTCCAGCTTTTGCTACAGCAGCGGGACTGTTGTTGGATGAAATAGTCGCAGTGTTCCGAGTAGGTAGCGTCTTATCAAACCTAATAGTCCCGCCACCAGTGACATCTGTTCCAGAGTTTGTGGCAAGGTCTTGATACTGGATCGTGTAGCTTACGTCACCGTTATTGTCATTTTCACTGGTTGTATACTTCGCAGTCCATTCCGTCTTATTTGGTGAATTCGTATTCTCATAAGTGACGGTTCGGCCACCAACTAGATCAGTGTTATTTGTCTGAAATGTAACTACCGGAGTATGTATCGCAGTATTCGCAGTGAAGGTGAGGGTTATGAGTTCGTTTTTCTTTGCAAGAGTGTTAGTTGGGTTGCTCGAAATTATACTCCCCACACTCAGCGTGGGCGCTGTGTCATCAAACTCAACACTTTCCCCGCCCGTTAGGCTGGCGACTTGACCTCCACTATTTCCAGCGAGATCTTTAAAGTCGACAGTAAATGTAACATCGCCGTCAGTATCATTCGTGTGAGGGGTATAGTGAGCAGTCCAATTCTTTTTGTTACCAGTAGCATTTGTATAAGTGATGTTACTTCCACTGTTTGTTATCGCACTAGCACCAGAGTTAAATACAACTACTGGCTCTTGGATCTCTTCATCAGAAACGATTGTAAGTGTCACAGTGTCATCAGTATTGGCGAGATTTGTGGGTAACCCAGATATAATCGCATTATTATTTGAGGCTATCGTGACAGTGGGCAACGTAGGATCAGTCTTATCAAATTTAACACTCCCACCGCCGGTGGTGACCGCTGATATTGGTGTACCTACAACGCCAGCGACATCTACAAAAGAGACTGCGAAGGTAATATCGCCCTCAGTGTCGTCCGCATGGGCAGTATACTTCGCAGTCCAGTTTATTTTATCGCCACTAGCATTTGTGTATGTAATCGAGGCGTCGTCCGGGGCGTCGGGGCCGGACTCAAAACTTACCACTGGCTGAGATATTGCTTCACTGGCAACCAACGTGACTATTACTTCATCACCTGGGTTTGCGTGAGTTCCAATACTACCCCCACTGGCGTCTACATTGTTTGAGGCTATAGAGACTGTAGTTAGTGTTGGTGCTGTCTCATCATAAAAAACGCTACTTGAGCCATCAACATCAATGTCTGCAACACCAGCTATTCCAGCTTTGTTGGTAAATGCGATGCTGAAGGCAACTGCGCCTTCGGTATCGCTGGCATGGGTCGTGTAGGACGCAGTCCAAGTGTTCCCATTAATATTCACATAATCAATTGAGTTATCTGTGATAGCTGCTCCACCAGCCGTAAAAGTCACCACGGGTTCAGAAATTTCCTCATTAGCTGTCATTTGAAGGGTTACCACATCACCAGCATTCGTCCGGGTAACTGGATCATTATCAGAAGTAATACCAACACTACTCAGCGTGGGGGCGCTGTCGTCATATGTGACTCCACTGGCGTCTGTCACAGTGGTAACTCTTGTTCCTGAGTTTCCCGTGAGGTCATCAAAATCAATAGTGAAGGCGACTGTTCCGTCTGTGTCACCGTCAGCTGCATCATATTGGGCTGTCCATTCCGTTTTGTTTGGTGAATTCGTATTAGTAAAGCTGATCCTGCCGGCATTTATAGCGGCTCCACCAGACGTAAACGTCACAACTGGGTCAGCAATCTTTTCATCGGAAATAAAGGTGATTTTTATAGTATTACCATCGGCAGCCCAACTTGTTGGTGTGCGGTTGGAGGCAATTCCTACACTACTCAGTGTGGGGGAAGTGTTATCGAAGGTTACACCATCACCAGTGAAGGTAGTCGCGTTACTTGTCGAACTCTGTGTAACCGTGAGGTTATAGCTGATCACCCCGTCAGTATCACTGGCGTCAGCCGTATACGCAGCTGTCCAAGTATTTCCGGTGGTATTTACATAAGTAATAGAGCTGTCTGTGATAGCCGCACCACCGGACTGAAAGACAGCCACCGGCGTATCGATCCCCATATTCGCAGTGAAGGTCAGCGTCACCACCTCACCCTGCTTGGCTTTTGTATTACTAGAATTGCTGGAAACGAGGCTAACACTACTAATCGTTGGCCCAGAATTGCTTCCAGCAACAAAGTTCAGTGTCGTTGCGTTTGCAGTCCCAGCGTATGCATTTCCTGCTAGGTCTTTAATAACATTGTTACCTATTTGAATGTCATAGGCGGCTGATGCAGTGAAGTCTGGCACATCAAGGGTCACACTCGCACCAGATTTTGATACTCCAGACGCATTATTTGCGTAATTAACAGCCGTATTACCAGTAGGCGTGACAGTAATATTATTCGCAGTCCAATTAATTGCCTCACTAAATGTTAATGCAATATTTGTATTTAAGGAAACACCCGTCGCATTATCCGCTGGGGAGCTGCTACTCAATGTTGGCGCCGTATTGTCAAAGATAACACTGCCGCTGCCACTGGTGGCCTGGGTTCCTGCATTTCCACTGAGGTCGGCAAAGTCAATAGTGTAGGTGACTGGACCTTCCCCGTGACCACCAGCTGCCGTATATGCGGCAGTCCATTCAGTTTTGTTTGGTGAATTAGTATTCGTATATGTGACTGTGTCTGTTAAGTTAGAGCCACCATTACTCTTGAACACCGCTGTCGGCGTCGCAATCGCTTCACTTGTCGTGAAGCTAAGTGTCACGACATGACCAGCTTTAGCGTGCGTATTGGGACCTGGGGAATTATTAGATTCAATGTTGACATCACTTATTGTCGGGGCGGTGTCATCAAATTGAACACTTCCACCGCCACTCGTGACTGCAGTAAACGTGTTTAAATTTCCAGCTAAATCTGTTATGGCGGCACTGAATGTAACCGCTCCATCAGTATCATCTTCGTCAGCCGTATACTTTGCCGTCCAAGTGTTTCCGGTAGTATTAACATAATCAATTGAAGTGTCCGTTATAGCTACCCCACCAGACTTAAATGTCACAACCGGTGCAGAAATTGTTTCGCTGGCCACCATCGTAAGTGTCACTACATCCCCATCCTTTGCGAAGGTACCGGGCGATCGGTCCGAAGCTATACTGACAGTCGTCAGCGAAGGTAACGTCTTATCAAGGGTGACAGCACTAGAGCCGTCAACATCAATGTCCGCTGCTCCGTCATTATTGGCCAGGTCTTTAAACGTGATACTGAAAGTTATATTGCCCCCTGTGTCTCCCGCAGCTACGGTATAAGTTGCGGTGTAAGTATTCCCACCACCAGGGTTCTTATAAGTAATGGTCGCATCATTAATATCGACCCCTCCCGACTGAAAGGTAACCGCGTAATCAACTCCAGCAGTAGAATCATGTATTTCTTCATCGGCAGTAAATTCTAAGGTGACCGTATTGCCACTTGTCGCCACGGTATTAGTAGAGTTATTCGACGCAATACTAACACTACCCAATGTGGGCAGGGTCTTATCAAACACAACTGGTACCTGCCCAGAAGTTAAGGCAGAGACAGTTGTACCATCTATATTAGCATGGTTTTTGAAGTCGATACTGACCGTGACATCGCCCTCTGTATCCGAGGCATTCGTGGTATACTTTGCATAATGAGTGGTCCCACTACCACTATAAGTAATAGAGGTGTCCGTTACAGCTTGCCCACCTGATTTGAACGTGACCACTGGCCGGGAAATTGAATCATTAGCTACTATCCTGAGTGTCACCTCACGGCCTGTCTTTGCGTGCGTTGATGGCGAATTATTTGTGGATAGACTAACAGAATTTAATATTGGCGCCGTTCTATCAAATCTTACAGTACTTGAGTCCGTGACTGTGGTTCTAGGGCTTCCTACGTTTCCAGAAGAATCCTGAAAGGCCACACTAAAGGTTACATTACCCTCAGTATCACTGGCATCAGCCGTATACTTTGCCGTCCAAGTGTTTCCAGTAGTATTAGCATAAGCGATCGAAGTGTCCGTTATAGCTACGCCACCAGACTTAAAAGTCACAACTGGTTCAGCAATTGTTTCGCTGGAAACAACGGTGAGTGTTATGACATCCCCTGTGGTTGCCCAAGGGCCGTCTGTGTTCGCGTTGTCTGAAGCAATACCAACGGTAGTAAGAGTTGGTAAAACCTTCTCGTTAAACGTTGCCGTGTTATTGGATTGGGATGTCGCCGCCGCATTGTCAGCTCCATCGTAAATTGAATTATTCGCCGCGGGGACAACTGAAATGGTTTCAGAGCCGTTGGCTATGCCCGACGTACTAAAGTCAAGAACCCAAACCGTTTGGGAGGTCTTCGAAATCGACGTCGGCGTGGCAGAACCAATTGTTGCTGCCCCTCCAGAAATTGAGAGTGCAAAGTCGCCAACTTCCAGATCACCAGTCGCACCAGTCGCGTTGTAAACATTCTCAGCAAAAGTAACGGTCAGCTCAGAGTTATCGCTGTTGACGGTCGTACCCGAGATTATCGGCACCACCTTCTCGTTTAGTGCGGCCGTGTTGTTGGATTGAGACGTCGCCGCCGCATTGTCAGCCACATCATAAATTGAGTTACCAGCCGCCGGGACAATAGAAATAGTTTCAGAGCCATTGGCTATGCCCGACGTACTGAATCCCAGGACCCAAACGGACTGAGAGGTCTTCGAAATTGACGTTGGCGTAGCCGCACCAATTGTTGCAACCCCACCAGAAATTGACAACGCAAAATCGCCAACTTCCAGGATACCGGAGCCACCAGTCGCGGTGTAAACATTCTCGGCAAAAGTCACAGTCAGCAGGGAGTTAGCGCTGTTGACTGTTGTGCCAGAGATTATGGGCAGTACCTTCTCGTTTAACGGTGCGGTGTTATTGGATTGGGACGTGGCCGCCGCATCGGCAGCTGCGTCATAAATTGAGTTAAGCACTGGAACAACAGAAATGGTTTCAGAGCCATTGGCTATGCCCGAGGTGCTGAAGCCAAGAACCCAAACCGTCTGGGACGTTTTGGAAATTGAAGTTGGAGTTGCAGAACCAATCGTTGCCACACCTCCAGAAATTGAAAGCGCAAAGTCAGCAGCTTGCAAATTACCAGAGCCACCAGTCGTATTAAAAACGTCTTCACTGAAGGTTACAGTCAGCTCAGAGTTCGCAGAATTAATCGTCGTGCCCGTGATTGTTGGATCACCCGCATGCGCTATGCTTGCGAAAAAACACGCAAAAAATACAAAAAATATTTGCAAAAACCTCAACATTATATGGTAAAATCAATCATTAGTTGAAGGCTTTCCCTTATGAAAAAAATTCTTACTATTATTAACTTATTTTTTTTGTACCCAAAACGTACGAACTAGTAATATATTCAACGACTTAAAATGAGTAATTGTTACAACATTTCCATAATTTATTGATACTTCACAGACCTACTATTTGCATATTTCTGAGATCTTGCTTTTATCATGGGTCCACTTGTTGTACCGGTCGGCAATGAGGAAACTAAAAAACCCTGGCACCATTGGGCTAAGTCTTGCGTTATTTGGGGCACTTTTACTTACACCTGACACTTTATTTATGCGCATATCTGAGCTAGATGGCTTTACAATGTTGGCGTGGCGGGGAGGGCTCAGTGGTATTGGATACCTCCTAATTTGGGCGTGGTTTAGTCTGCGTTTAGAACTAAAAATTCCCAATGTGTTGACCCTAAGCTTTGCCATTGTCGTCATATGCCAAATCATTAACGCCACTTTTTTTAGTCTCGCCATCGCCGTTGCGCCCGTGACAATTGTTTTAATAAGTGTCGCAACTGCGCCAATATTTTCTGCAATATTATCTTGGTTTTTTCTTGGTGAAACACTCTCAAAATTTTCTATTGGGACGGCAATACTTGTGCTGTTGGGACTTTATATTTCGGTCCTTGGGGGCGACGCCACGCTGATAGAATTGGATACCTCAACCTTGCTGGGAGCTTTGTTTGGCCTCGGGGTGGCCTTCACACTTGCAATGAATTTTACCATTATCCGTAAGGATAAAAATGTTCCATTTGTGTTGGCAATCGGTATTGGGGCACTTTTAGCAGGCAGCCTAGGGTTGCTTTGCGCAGACAATCTCTACTGGCCACCAGTAAAAAATATGGCAGCAATTGCCGTCACTGGTATTATTATTCTACCAGTTTCCTTTTGTACCTTATCCTACGCCGCGCGATTTGTTCCCTCCTCTACTGTGAGCCTTATTATGCTGCTGGAGACAGTCTTAGGCCCCCTATGGATATGGTGGGGAATTGGTGAGGTGCCTACTAACGCCATGCTTCTAGGCGGAGCCATCGTGGTTTTCTCTCTCACTGCTTTTCTCATCAATCAACGCAGAAATAGACCAACTTTAACCCTCTAATCACCAAAATCTTGAGGGGCAAACGCGGATCAGGGTCTGGGTAAGTTGAACGTGCTGAGGCAAAAATAATACAAATTTTTCTGAACTTTACGGATCGCCCACCACGCCATAACTAGGGGCTGCTGTAGGGTTTATAGCCCTGTTCAGGTAGTCGTTCATTTGTGGTTCATAGGCCTCCCACAACCTACGTAATTTCTCAATTGGACCCACCTCCTCCCAATCAACACGCAGATCCACCAACGCAAACGGCTGGCTCCCTGAGACCAGAAGTGCCGCAGAATGAACTGGGCCTCCCTCTCCGCCAGCGGCAAGCCCGCCCTCAATTCCTTGGAGGAGACGCTCCGCCAAATGTGCACTTGGGTTGGCGTTAAATCCACTTGTAATGCCCTTTGCGACAGCCTCACTAGACAATAAATTTCCCGCGGCGACACAATCAGTATCTTCACTAATTGCGTTCGTGCCTAGGATATTTTTACCTGTGAAATGTGCCGTATTACCCTTTGAATCGACCGCAGTGAGCTGGCGATAGTCAATAAACTCTCGCCCCTTTGTGACAGCTGCAATCGCATGAGATGCGTCACTTCCAGCCCCCATAGCATCCAAAACCAAGGTGCCTAAATGTGGGTCAGTTATGTTTTGTGTGGCGACAGCACCCACGCCTGCGCGCACATGTGGACAGCGTGATCCAACCGAAATTGAGGATGTTGTGATTGCGACGCCGAACATCCCAGTTCGAGCACACCGCCCAGCAATTGAAAATGTCATAGCCTATCCTTGATAGTCTGGCACTAAACGACGCGCCAAATATTTCTGAAAATCGTGAATTTCTCGCTCTAACCAACTGAGCTGACCCGGGGCGGCGAAGCTTGACCTTGAGCCTGCATAGATGCCCTCAACGACTTTACGGTCCTCCGAATTTACATGCTCAAAAAAAGTCATAAGCGAGCCTATCCATTCGCTGCGTTCATCCGCAAAGCTAAGCATTGCATCTACTTCGGGTGCGATAGCGACACCAAAACGGATGTCGACCTCACCAACACCCTTTGGCCTTAACGATAAATACCACAAGTGGTCTGGCGCTAGAACATACATGTGACTTGGAAACACTGTAGGTAACACTGACGTGTTTCGCCATTCACCTGTCAGAGCGGTATTATCTGGGTGAGCCTGGCCGTAGACGGCGTCCCCAGTTTTAGTAAATGTCTGATACGTGAAACTGTCATAAGTTTTCTTTGGGAAAACAGTATCATCTAAAGCAAACCAAGCCCCAACTGTGGCCTTATGGGCCACAGGCAGGTGATAGCCTTCCATGAAATTTTCTGTAACCAATTTCCAATTCGTTTTCCAAGTATGGCTTTCATTTATCACGGGAATATATTTTTCCATCTGATAGCGCTCAACAACCTCGTTAAGTGAGGCCAGTGATTTCTCTACGGTCTCAGCATCCGGATTCAGCGTAACATAAATCCACCCATTCCATATCTCAGTACGAATTTCTGGCAGGCAAATATCTTTTTTATCAAACCCATTTGATTGCTCCATATGTCCAGCGCCAATTAGTTGCCCATTCAAGTCATACGACCAGGCATGATAGGGGCAGACTACCCGAGCAGTTGTTCCACTGCCCTCGAGGAGCTGCATCATTCGGTGTCGGCAGACGTTAGAATATGATTTCACCTCACCCAATTTGTTTCTAATACAAAAAATTGGTTCACCAGCTATGCTGAAAGTTAAGTAGTCACCCTGATTTGGTATCTCAGCGACAAGTCCAGGGCATACCCAGTCTTTCCTAAAAATTTGGCGATTCTCAGCCCTGGCGATGTCTTCGTTCCAGTATAAGGCAGGCTCCGCCCCAGTAGCATCAGGCAATGATTTAGTTGCAATTTGGCCTAGATTTTCCAGTAAATGTTCACACGTTAAAGTATTGCTTTCCATGACAAACCTCTAGTCAGGGATGACTGCAGTCACCTCAATTTCAACAACCCATTCCGGGCGTGCAAATGCAGAAACGACTATACCGGTTGAGCACGGGTATACGCCCTTCAGCCACTTGCCCATCTCTTGATAAACATCATCTCTGTGCCGGATGTCTGTCAAATAAACGACAATTCGACATATATGATCCATGTGGCTACCAGCCTCTTGCAGAAGCATTTTAATATTTTCCATAGTTTTGCGTGTTTGGAGAGTTGCATCTCCTATGTGAAGGGTCTCCCGACTGTCCAAATCCTGCGATACCTGCCCCCGCAGGAACACCATTGTACCCCTCGCGACAACGCCTTGGCTTAAATCGTTATCTAGTTTTTGTTCGGGATAAGTTTCCTTCGTATTGAATGGTCGGATGCGCTTGTGAGTGGTCATGGTGACTTTCCTTACAAATATTAGGGCTTATCTGCGCCCCACACATTATCAGACAGGTTGGCAGCTTTATGTGCAAAATCTAGTGGCCCATCCCAATCAAAGTTTCGGTAGACGGCTGCCAATTGCGCAAATGGTGCGGACTGCGCAAACAGCTGAAAAGTGAGCCGGTGACCCGCATAATCAGAGTTCAGTAAATCTCGCGCAAGGCTTAAAAGCTTGCGACGGTCATCTGCGACCCATTGATCATTCAGGGTGTAAAACTTATCCATCCAAGGTTTGGTATCAGCTGCAGCAAAAGTGGCCGCGTCGGGCGTGACACAAATCTGTCCACCACATAATTCACGAGCCAAGTGCATCATTTTTGGCAAGTTTGAGAGAGCGTGGACCCGGCCTGACATCAACATAGATTGATTTGGCATCAACAAGCCGCTTGGACTTTTTTCTCCAGTTGCGATCGATGCGGTAAGAAATGCATCAATTCCTTCTCGCCAGACTGCCAGCTCTGCCAGTTTCTCTTGAACCGCTTGCTGCTTTTCCAAACCAGTCTGCCTTACATTCCAAAGCGCAGCACCAATTATCAAGTCTGCGTAAGACAAGGTCCGCTGAACAAATGGAAACGCAGAGTACCGGTGAAGTGTCGCACGAATAAAACTTGCCGCTCGGGTGTGTTGGTAAAATAAAATATCTTCCCAGGGAACTAATACATCGTCCAGGATCATGAGCGTGTCGATCTCATCGACGCGATTAGACAGTGGATAGTCATCCGCCGATCCGCGGCCAGCAAAACCAGTCCGACAAATATGCTTAACACCGGGTGCGTTCATCTTCACGATGCACCCAAGAGCATAGTCTGACATCTCTGAATTTCCCCAATTGGCAATTGTAGGTTTCAGGAACGCTTGGTTGGAATAGGATGCGGCAGTTTCATACTTAGCCCCACGAATAATGATGCCAGCGTCAGTCTCTTTGACCACATGGACAAGCATATCAGGATCCTGATCTTGCGGTGTTTTTGAGCGATCACCCTTGGGATCCGTGTTGGCAGAAACGTGGAAGGAATCTTCTTTGGTACAGACCTTGATATGGCGTTCAATATTTTCAGAAAACCGCGGATCAATCTCGTTGAGAATATCTTTACCATCACGCAGTGACCACATCTCCCCAATAGTTTCATCCCCAACACGGGTTACAACTCCACCAACCTCATGCATGACGAGGTCAACTGCTTCGCGTTTATCTTGCCAATCTTTGGGTTCATGGGGGAACCGCAAGCCAATGGCGTGGCGTTCACCTTTGTCCTTATAGGTCATTACCGACTGGGTTTTGACCTGATGTTGCATGTCATAAATACGGGCACGGACGTCAATAATTGGCTTCATTTGCGGATGAACTGTTGGATCTTCAACTTTCTCACCATTGATCCAGACGTTTCGTCCATCCCGAATTGACGCGCGATATTCATCACCTGTACGTATCATTTTTTAGGTCTCTCTTATCGGTTTAATACAATTAAAATTTATGTTGCTGGAGATTGCACTGCTATTAATTTCAGAAAATCTACCAATGAATTATACTTATTCTTGATCTAACCTTAGTCAGTATAACTTAATGAAGAAAATAAATTGTATTTTTATATTAAATAGCTTTTAACTATTTAATATGCACCGATTTTCGCTTCGCCAACTCGAATACTTTGTCGCCTGCGTGGACCATGGGTCCACCGCCGACGCTGCCAGCGCCCTAAATGTATCACAGCCTACAATTTCTATCGCAGTCACTAAGTTAGAGGATCAGCTTGGCGTGCAGCTCTTGCGTCGCCACCACTCTCAGGGTGTGACCGCAACCGCTAGTGCAGAAAATATATTGCATTCTGCTCGCGCACTTTTAGCCCATGCCACAGACTTGCAAAGCCAAATAATGACTAAGGGAGATACGATATCAGGTGAGTTAAAGTTGGGTAGTTTTTCAACTCTAGCATCCTCAATCCTCCCCCGCCTAGTCAACTCATTCAGCTCTAAGCACCCAGAAATACAACTTAAAATAACAGAAGGTACCCAAGTTGAACTTTTAGACGGCCTAAATTCAGGACAGTTAGAGATGGCGCTTTTGTATGACTTGGATCTACCAAGTTCCATAAAAAAGACCAAATTAACGGAACTCACTCCCCATGCCGTTTTACCAGCCGACCACCCCCTGTCCACTCAAGCTGATGTAGACATCGCTGACCTATCTGATGAGCCTTTTATACTACTAGATATTCCACCAAGTCGCGAATATTTCCTTGGTTTATTTAAGTCAGTGGGCTTGGAACCCAATATCGTCCACAGCTCACCATCTCTGGAACTAGTCCGAGGATTAGTTGGCTATGGTTTAGGGTTTTCTTTGCTAGTTACGCGGCCCATGAGTGATATGACCTATGACGGACAACATCTAGATATTAGGCCTCTAAAAAATAAATTTACTAAAAGTTCAATTGTTCTTGCGCATCACAAAGATCTCAGGCCCACACAACTGATGACATTGTTTGGTGATCTAGCCCAAAGCATCATGTGAGCATGTGACTGATTAAAAACATTTCTTACGTAAAACATCACAATCATTGAACTAGGTTATGGAACATGTACTAGATCATTTTCACAGATCAGTGCGCTGGCTTGATTAGGCAACCTGGCTCGCGCTGAATTAGACTAAACGGGAATAAAGTCTATTTCGAGCATTTACCTCCCATGGTTAAAATCCTTAGTCAACTAAGGTGCGACGCCCGTTCAGAAAAAATTTAAAAACTTCCACTAAATACTTATTAAGTTGATCTCATGAGGCGAAGCGTCGCATTGGAACGCGCGCAAGCAAGGCCAGTTTCAATTTATGAAACAAGCGAAACGCTCAAAGGTAATTCACATGAAATCCATAATATTTATAGCCTCACTACTGCTATCTTCTCCGTGCTTGGCAGGCGACATGTCAATTGAAATGCTTAATAGAGATGCTGATGGGAACAAAATGGTTTTCAGCCAGGAAATTGTAAATATCAGTTCTGGAGATACGATAACCTGGGTGCCAACTTCCAAAGGGCACAATGTCGAAATTATAAATTCCCCAAATGGAACAGACTTCAAGTCAAAGACTAGCCGCGAAGCCACGTTAACCTTCACCGACCCCGGTATCTACTACTACCTATGTACTCCACATAAGAGCATGGGAATGATTGGTCTTGTCATAGTTGATGGGGATACATCTAACATTGGCGAAATAGCCAAATCAAAAGCAGTGGGGAAGAGCAAGAAAAAGCTTAAAGCGCTCTTGAGCGAACTCGGTTAAAAAGCAGGCCTGAAGAGACCCTAAATTTATCAGTTGAAGCGTTGAGCCAAACGGTGTGTTGAGATTATTGCCTACCAACCACACCGTTTGGTTCGTCTTCCGCTTGAAAGAAACTTTTAGATAAAATAACTTTACCTAAATTAGAGCTATAAATGAGTGGGATTGGCATATGTCTCTGAAACTAGTTTATTTTAAAATGCGGGCCTTGGCCGAGGCGCCTCAAATGCTTATGAGGTGTAATGATATTAAATATGAATACGTCATGTCTTGGATCCACTTCGGAGAGTCATGGGCAAGGGCGAAGCCAAAGTTAAATTTTAAACAATTGCCTATGCTTGAGGTAAATGGCCAGCACCAGATCTGCCAGAGTATAGCCATACTAAAGTTTCTCGAGAACAAGGCGGGCCTGAGCATCACGGATCCAGTTGAAGCTGCAAAAGCGGATGCGATACTGCAGAGCTCCCAAGAACTATTTGCACCGCTGAACCCAACTGTAAATTTTGCCGTTGGTGATGATTTTTTAACAAAAAGAGATGCAATGCGTCAGGCATTATCAACTCGCTTCGAGGAACTACAAAATTGTTTAGACGAAAATAACTCAAAGTTCTTTACAGATGATACTGCCAGGGCCGCCGAGTTTGCAGCCTTTCACCACTTAGATCTGTCAAAAAAACTTGATCCAAGCTTAATAACAGAATTTCCAAGATTAGAAAAATTTATGTCAGATATTACTGAACTGCCTAGAATACTGGAATACCTCAACGATAGACCTGAATTAATCGGCGTTGGAGAAAAGCCTCAGTTAATTATAGATGGAGTGGAGCACCCAACTGGCGTGAGGCAGACTTAATATTTTCGCGCAACTCGATTGAAATCATTTTATATTTGAAAGCCCATTGAATGATCTAATGGAAACTATCTAGTCAAGATGATTTGCCTTCCAATCCAGCATTTAGCAGGCCATGGGCCCCAGGAACACGCATTTCGAATACCTCAGTGACAGAGGTATAATCATAGTAGCCAAGGCGAGCCAGGGGACGAATTTTTGGGATGTCGAGCTTGCCTTCAGGAGTGATGACTTCATCACGAACATGAATTTGAACAACCTCCCCATAAACCACCTCAACCCAGCCATGATTAGAATTACCTCGCAGGCGGTGGGTAGATAAATAGCGACACTCAAAATGCGCAGGGCTTTCGGCGACCCGAGGCCCAGGAGCCTCTATGCAGGGCTCCGCAGTCACACCGGCGCGGCCAAACTCATCCTCACCCTTAGGTAGCTCCATCGCAGAGATATTTACCGCCTCGCGCAGATCGTAAGTTGCCATATTCCACACAAACCACCCCGTTTCTTCTGCATTTGTGACTGTGTGTTTTCTCTCCCCAGAGGAAAGTTGATTTGCCGCAAACATAACCATTGGCGGATCAAAGGTTAAATTTTGCCATTGGCTATAAGGGGCCAAGTTTGGTGCACCATCTTTAGAAATTGTCGACAGCCACCCAATTGGACGGGGTACCGTACAAGATTTAAATGGTGAGAAGGGAAGTGGGCAGGGCTCGTCTTGCGGCGCGTAATGCACGTAAATCTCCTAAGTTGATCAAAGATCATTTATCTATTTTTTGACTCGTAGCAAAGTTCTATTAAATTTTAAGTTTATTAGCTCTATTTTTTTCATGTTATTTGGGCCGTAGCTTCAATTTCAATTAACGCTTTGTCTTCTACCAATCCCGCTACTACCAACATTGACATCGCCGGGAAGTGACGGCCAAAAATGTCACGGTAGGCTTTGCCAACTTCACGCTGGTTTTCCAAATAAGCAGTCTTGTCCGTTACAAACCATGTCAGGCGAACGACATCTGCAGCGGTTCCACCCGCCGCCTCAACAATTTCCACAATATTTTCTAAAGCCTGACGCATCTGCGGGACAAACTCAGTGGAAGTAAAAACCTTGTCTTTATTCCAGCCTATCTGGCCACCCGTGTAGAGAGTTCCACCATCAGTCAATACTCCATTTGCATAGCCAAGAGCTGGCGCCCATCCATCTGGGTGAATATTTTTATTGGTCATGCTACTACCTTAATAAATTTTGTGAGGTGCTCTCGTACTGCGTCGGGGATCGGCGTCGGCTTGCCGATCTTGTTTGTGTGGACCAAGATAGCTTCAGTCGAAAACCGCTGCTCTTCCATACAATGAGCAGTCATCAAATAACTGAAACTTGACCGCCCTATCCGTCCAATTTCCAACGTCAATACTAGTTTATCCCCATGCCTACTTGGCGCAGTAAATTTTGTTGCAATTGTGGCAGTGGGAACTCCACCGGTAAGGTGGAAGCTCTCAAAGGGCCACTGCAGGGCCTCCTCAAAAAAGGCCTCCACGCAGTCATTCATCATCTCAAAATAGCGAGGAAAAAATACAATGCCTGCGGGATCGCAATGTTTGAACAAAACCTTTTGAGTAAAATTGAAAACCATTCATGTAGTCCCTAAAAAAATACGATTGCGGTTAGTAAGGTGGTTAATCCTTACCTCCATCTTTAAGAAGAAAGCGTTGGATCTTTCCAGTCGGCGTCTTTGGCAAGGATTGGGTGAAAATAATACTCCGCGGATATTTATATGGGGCAATCATTTTTTTAACGTGGTCTTGAAGGCCCTTCACACAATCAGCAGTTGGAATTACCCCGTCAGATAACACGACGTGGGCCTCAACAATAGCACCACGCTCCAGATCACCAGCGCCGATGACCGCACATTCACCAACGTCACTATGTGATAAGAGGGCGGCCTCTACTTCTGGCCCTGCTATGTTGTAGCCTGAGGACAAGATCATGTCATCGTTTCGGGCAGAAAAATAAAAATAGCCACTTTCATCCTGAACAAAGGTGTCACCCGAAATATTCCAGCCATTCTGCACATATTCCTCCTGCCGCTCACCCCCTAAATACTTGCAACCAGTTGGACCCTTCAGAGCCAACCGCCCAGCTGTTCCACGTGGTTGTTCCTCGCCGTCTAACCCAATAATTTTGGCAAGGTATCCCGTTACAGGTTTTCCAGTGCAGGCGGGCATGTGATCATCAAAGCGATTTGAGATAAAGATATGAAGCATCTCAGTAGCTCCAATCCCATCCAACATTGGCTTTCCAGTTTTCGCAATCCATTCATCGTAGACCGGCGCAGGTAGGGTTTCCCCTGCCGAAACGGCAGCCCTTAGAGATGATAAGTCTGCGCCCTCATCCATTGCCCTCAACATAACGCGGTATGCAGTCGGAGCAGTAAAGCAGATGGTTGCACGGTATTTTTCTATAATCTCAATCAGATTGGGTGGGGCAGTATCTTCCAATAGTGTGGCCGTTGCGCCAAACCTCAAAGGAAAAACCGCAAGCCCACCAAGCCCAAATGTAAACGCAAGCGGTGGCGAGCCTATGAAGACATCCTCCGGCGTTACACCCAATACCTCTTTTGCATATCCGTCAGCTATTATCAGCAAGTCTCGGTGGAAATGCATTGTCGCCTTGGGATTACCAGTGGAGCCAGAAGTGAACCCTAATAGTGCGACATCATCCTGCATGGTTTTGACGGCTTCAAACTGAACGGGCTTTTCAAGGGCCAAGCGATCGAGCTCAGCGTCGTGATTTGACGTACCATCAAAGCCCATCACGCGGGTCAAGACGTCATTTCCCTCCGCACAAATTTCCATTTCCTCCATCAATCGCGTATCGCAGAGGGCGTAAGTAATCTGAGCCTTATCTACATATTTTTTCAACTCACCAGAGCGCAACATAGGCATTGAATTAACGACTACGGCGCCCACTTTCGTCGCCGCAAGCCAGCAGGCAACCATCGCCGGGTTATTGGCTGAGCGGATTAATACGCGGTTTCCAGGCTGGACGCCGATATCATCCACCAGCACGTGGGCAAGCCGGTTTGTCCAATCGGCAAGCTCTTTGTAAGTGCGCCGACGCCCATTTCCAATCAAGGCTGTGTGATCTCCAAACCCTTTTGCAACCATTGCGTCAGTCAGTTCAGTTCCAACATTCAGCTCGGGTGGATAGTTAAATCCATCTAGCAAAAATTCTGGCCAAGTCTCTGAAGGTGGCAAGTTATCTCGGGCGAAGGTATCTATGTGACCCGTTACATTGGTCATGATGAAAACCCCTCCTGGTGCGCGCCTAAAGTTTGTCGTGCGATGATGATTTTTTGTACGTCTGACGCACCCTCATAAATGCGTAGGGCACGGATTTCACGGTATAGGCGCTCGACGGTCTGGCCGGTGCGCACACCGTCCCCCCCATGCAGTTGTACCGCCTTGTCAATAATCACTTGCGCCTGCTCCGTCGCAAACAACTTGGCCATGGCTGCCTCACGCGTAATGCGGTGTGCGCCACTGTCTTTCATCCAACCAGCACGGTAAATTAGAAGAGCTGCCGCGTCGATATCAAGTGCCATATCCGCGATGTGACCCTGGACCATTTGCAGCTCAGATAGAACTTGGCCCTGAACTTGGCGGGTTGTAACACGGGTTAGAGCCTGATCCAGCGCACAACGCGCAAAGCCCAAAGCTGCAGCCGCAACAGTTGAACGAAACACATCCAAGACAGCCATTGCAATGCCAAAACCTTTTCCAGGCTCCCCAATCATATCAGCTACTGGCACGCGGCAGTCACTAAATTTCAGTGTCGCCAGGGGGTGGGGTGCGATTGTCTCTAGCCGCTCTTTTACGGTTAATCCTGCCATATTTGCGGGAACAATAAATGCCGATAGGCCCTTGGCACCCGGCGCCTCTCCAGTGCGCGCGAAGACTGTATAGACATCAGCAATTCCACCATTAGATATCCATGTTTTTTCGCCATTTAAAACATAATCATTACCATCAAGCGTCGCCGTCATCGTGGAATTAGCGACATCAGATCCAGATCGTGGTTCAGTTAAGGCAAAGCCTGAGATTGCGTGGCCTGATCGCGATTTGGTCAGCCAGGCATCCTTTTGAGCCTGGGTTCCAAACAGTGTAATCGCACCCGTTCCAAGGCCCTGCATTGCAAAGGCAAAATCAGCCAATCCATTATGGCGGGCCAACGTCTCGCGGATCAAGCACAGCGAACGTACATCGAGCTTACCAGAGTTCGAGCCAGAGTATTGCAGCCAACCGGCGTCACCCATCAGTCGCACTAATTCTCGCGTCGCCGTATCTGTGTCATCGTGATCGGTATTTAATAAATTAGACGTGGCCCAAGCTTCCAGGTTATCCGCTAGAGTTCTGTGATGATCCTCAAAAAATGGCCAAGTTAAAAATGAACGATCCGCCATCAATTACCCCCAAAAACTGGTTTTTCTTTAGCGACAAATGCGTCAAATGCCTTCTTAAAATCATTGCCCTGCATGCAAATTGCCTGAGCTTGCGCCTCAGCCTCAATTGCCTGATCAATAGTCATTGACCACTCTTGCACCAGCATCGTCTTAGTAATTGAATTGGCAAACGTCGGACCTGCCACAATGCGCTTGGCCAAGCCAGATGCGGTCGCCTCAAGGTCTTCTGGTTTGGCTAGACTATTAAAAAAGCCCCAGCGTTCACCCTCCTCAGCACTCATTGAACGCCCAAGGTAAAGCAGCTCCGAGGCACGTCCATGGCCAATGATGCGTGGAAGAATAGAGCAAGCACCCATGTCACAACCAGCTAGCCCAACACGATTAAATAAGAATGCCACCTTCGCCGAAGGGCTGGCAATACGAAGGTCTGAGGCCATTGCGATAATCGCGCCCGCCCCAACGCAAACACCATCAATTGCCGCAATAATTGGCTTACCACAGTGGATCATCGCCTTGACCAAGTCTCCCGTCATGCGGGTAAATTGCAAAAGCTCCTTCATATCCATCCGAGTTAGTGGCCCAATAATGTCGTGAACGTCACCACCAGAACTGAAGTTGCCACCATTGGACCCAAAAACTACGGCATGGACATCGTCGGCGTATTTCAGATCTCGGAACCAATCACGCAACTCAGCATAGCTATCAAAAGTTAGTGGGTTTTTTCGATCTGGCCTAATGAGGTTTATGAAGGCTATTTCATCAGAAATCCGACATTGAAAATGTGTCACGTCACTGCGCATCAATTTCTCCTTCTGTTTTCCCCAGCAAGTTATATAGCGCGGCGGCGTCCCCTGAATTTAAACCTTGCAACAACTCGTCTAGCCAGGCCTCATGGGCGGTCGCTAACTTTAGAAACACTGTCTGCCCCGCTGGCGTTAACCTTGCCACCTGCGCGCGCCTGTCACCAGGCACTGCGACGCGCAGTGCGTGACCATCTTGGGTCAGTCGGTCGACAATTCCCGTAACATTTCCATTTGACACACGCAGCAAGTCAGAGAGGTTACTCATCTTCAACCCATTGGGCCTGCGAGACAGGGCCGCCATCACATCAAAGCGTGGCAGTGTGGTGGAAAATTCCACTCGGAAGCGACGACGCAGCTCCATTTCAATCTTGCTGCTCGCCTTAAGTAGTTTCAACCAAAGGCGGAGACGCGTCTTTGAGATTGGCTCTGAAGTGTTTTTCGGCAGCGGTATCATATCTCCCCCCCACTCAGAGTTAGGGCGTGCCCATTGACTGACCTTGCGGCCTCGGAGCAGAGCCACAGCGCAGTGCCCGCAACCTCATCCGTCTGGACAAACCGTCTCTGCGGGTTGTCAGCCATCAACACCTTGGACGCATCGTCAGCACTCATCCCAGTTATATCAACGATATTGAGGATAGATCGCTCTAGGAGTGGCGTCTCCACATACCCAGGGCAGATCGCATTCACAGTAATCCCAGTAAGTGCTAACTCACGCGCGAGGGAGCGTGTTAATCCAACGACGGCATGTTTGGCCGCGCAGTATGCACTGACGTAGGGATACCCGCGCAAGCTGGCGGTTGATGCTGTAGCGATCATCCGGCCCCAACCGGCTGACTTCATATCTGGTAGTGCGGCCTGCCAACAATTAATGACACCACTTAAGTTGACCGACAACATGTCGTCTAAGGCCTCCGGCGTTAACTTAGCGAATGGTACGCTTGTCGCAGCACCCGCATTCGCAACCACTACGGCTACAGGGCCACGAGCTGAGCGCGCAGCATCAAATGCCTTCATCACCATTTCTCGGTCAGTTACATCGCAAACCTGGTAGGGAATTTTTTGGTCCAGGAGGCTTTGCTCAGTGCGGCCCATAATCGTCACATCCGCCCCAGCTTCAACGAATTGACGCGCAGTTTGCGCCCCCACACCAGAGCCCCCACCCGTCACGATAATATGCTTACCTTCTAAGTTCATGACGCCTCACCCATTTCTGCCGCTCGGTCAGCTAATCTCCAAAGCTGGTCGCGTCCAGCCTCGTAGGGTTTAGCCCAATCGGTTGCACTGCGGTCGCCAATTTTTGCCGCTTCCTGCAAAGTCCAATTTGCTGTCGTCAGGTGAGGGCGACCAATTGCAACCAGGTCAGCACGACCAGCCATAAGAATTGAATTGGCATGATCAGCCTCATAGATATTACCTACAGCCATCGTACACAGCCTCGCCTCATTACGAATTAGATCCGAGAAGGGTGTCTGAAACATGCGGCCATATACCGGCTTGCCTTCGACTGATGTTTGGCCTGCAGAGACGTCAATTAAATCTGCACCCACATTGGCAAACATTTTTGAAACCTCGATAGACTCTTGAGGTGTTATACCATCTTCTCCCACCCAATCATTGGCCGATATCCGCACAGACATGGGCTTGTGCACAGGCCAAGATTTTCGCATGGCAGTGAAGACTTCTAGGGGCCACCGCATTCGGTTTTCTAAAGTTCCTCCAAATTCATCGTCACGCTTGTTTGAGATAGGCGAGATGAATGAGGAAATAAGATACCCGTGTGCTGCGTGAAGTTCGACCATATCAAAGCCAGCACGATCCGCCATCTCAACCGCAGAAACAAACTCCATTTTAACCTGGTTCATTTCTGCATGTGTTATGGCGCGAGGGGTGGCATTATCCTTGGACCAGGCAATGGGTGAGGCGGACATAGTATCCCAGTTTTTCGAGGCAAGGGGTAAATCCATTCCCTCCCAGCCCAGGTTTGTTGAACCCTTACGCCCTGAGTGCCCAATCTGACAACAAATTTTTGCGTCAGTTTCACTATGGACAAATTTCGTTAGGCGCGCCCAACCGGCTTCATGCTCAGGCGCGTAGAGACCAGGGCAACCCAGCGTTATCCGCCCCTCAGGACTGACGCAGGTCATCTCAGTATAGACCAGCCCAGCCCCACCCTTGGCCCGCTCGCCATAGTGAATTAGGTGCCAGTCGTCTGGTACGCCATCTTTAGACTTGTACTGCGCCATGGGCGATACAACTATGCGGTTTTTAAGTTCCATGTCGCGCAATTTGAAAGGTGCAAACATCGGCGCGCGAACGGGTGCGTCACCTGCCATTCCAGCTTGATCCATGAACCAACGCTCTGCCGATTCAAGCCACTTAGGATCACGCTCACGAAGGTTTTCATGACTAATTCGTTGGCTGCGGGTCAACATTGAGTAGTTGAGCTGTACTGGATCCAACTCTAGGTAGCGCTCTACCTGCTCAAACCATTCCAGTGAGTTGCGCGCGGCAGATTGCAGACGCAATACCTCGAGCCTCCTGACGTCCTCATATGTCGAAAAAGCCTCCGGCAGTGAGGGTTTTTCATGGATGAGTTTGGCGAGTTCAGCCGCACTCTCAAGTGCGAGTTTTGTTCCAGATCCAATTGAGAAATGGGCAGTGGCAGCTGCGTCGCCTAATAGTACAACATTCTCATGGCTCCACTTTTCGCATAAGACCCGAGGGAAGCGGATCCACGCTGACCCACGAATGTGGGTGGCATTTGTCATCAGTGAGTGGCCGCCAAGGTAGTCCTTAAAGATTTCTTCGCAGACTGAGATACTCTCCTGCTGGGTCATTGCGCCAAATCCCCAGGCGTCAAAAGTCTTTTGGGTACATTCAACTATGAAGGTCGCAGTGTTGCCATCAAATTGGTATGCGTGGACCCACACCCACCCGTGCTTAGTTTCCTCAAAAATAAAAGTGAAGGCATCTTTAAATGTTTGGTGAGTTCCAAGCCAAACAAATTGACACAACCTCTCATCCACCGCTGGCTTAAATGTGTCCTTGTAAAGCATTCTTGTTTTGGAGTTTAACCCATCATTTGCCACAACTATATCGTATTGGCTTCGGTACGCCTCTGCGCTTTCCACTTCTGTTTCGTACCGCAAGTCCACTCCCAAAGCCCCGGCGCGCTCCTGGAGCAACATCAGTAATTTTTTTCGTCCAATGCCACAAAACCCATGCCCCGTTGAGACAAGGCGCTCGCCCCTAAAATGAAGTGCAATATCATCCCAATAGGCAAAATTTTCGCGAATGGATGCGGCACTGACGGGATCATTTGTATGAAGATTATCTAGTGTCTCATCGGACAGAACTACGCCCCAACCAAATGTATCATCTGGCTTATTACGTTCCAAGACAACCACCTCACATGACGGATCAATCAGCTTCATTGATATTGAGAAGTAGAGGCCTGCCGGCCCACCTCCTATGCAAGCAATACGCATAAAATAATAACTCCAAAGGTATTTTATATCATCTTGGTGTGGTTTGGTAATTACTTCAAGCTTAAAATGTTAAGGCCTAAAGGTTTAATTTACGTTGAACTGACACCAGTGAATTGGCACAAAGGTCTGTATATGCTGATTAATAATCTGAAAAGAAACTATATCTGAACTTTCAGTTAGGTGATGGAACAGCCGGCCTAGCCAAACTCTTTTGTAATGGTTATTTACAAACGCAATATATTAATTGAGTGAGCGAAAAAATTGCAACTAATTTGCCCTAAATGTGAAGCATCTGTGGACGTTGAAGATGAGGGTGAGCCTGATAAGCGGCGACCCGTTCGGTGCCCCAGTTGTAATGAGAGCTGGTTTACCGGCGGCAAAACAGACCTCTATGCACTTAGCTTCACGAAACCTAGCGAAATTGAACCAGAGGTTGCTCGCATACTTCAAGAGGAAGCAGCGCAGGAAATGTCAGCGCGCAAATTAGAGAATGAGGCCGCGCTGCAAAAATCAGCAGATCCAACAAAGGAAATGTCACCTCAAGGCGATCCAGAACCAGTCACGTCGGACGATATGGCCAAAGACGACGGCTACGTGCCCCTCAATAAACGTCAGCATATTATTTTGTTTTTACTGGCGGTTCCAGCCGGGTTGACTGGTTTGTTTATATTTGCACCCCAAATAGTTGAGAGGTTTCCAGAATCGGCAGACTGGGTTTTTTCTTATGTCTTTTGGGTAAATGATATGCGGGCAGTACTGAATGACCTAATGGTAAGCTCGCAAGATTTTATTACCAGTTTAGACCTCGGCGGGATCTTAAGGAGCGCCCAGGTTTGGCTCGGCGATAGCGTAAATTGGATTAAAGACTGGGTATCAAGTTTCAGCGAAAGCTAAACTTCAGGGCGATGACCTAAATAAAAAGAGCCACACGCTTTTTATTCACGTGTGGCTCTTTAAATCTTAGGACGTATTTGCAACTGTCATCAAACTTAAGATGGTCTAATTCAGCTTATTACGAGCTTCATTAGCCGTTGCATCCATTTTATCGACACGAGAAAATTCGCTCTCCGACCTACGATCAATTGACTTCAGGTCAGCCTCCTTTCGGCGCTGGATACTTTGCATTTGTACGTCGTATCTTTGCTCCACCCGCTCACGCTCGGCTTTAAAGCGCGCTGTGAGCGCTTGCTTGCGTTTTTCCATTACGTCATCCACCATTTATATTAAACTCCTAGGCGAAATCAGACAACATTGGAATATCGTCATCCCAGTTGTATTCAGGTCTCACGGCGTTGATCCCACTATAGGCAGTACCACCTTGCATGCTACCACCAGTGGATCCAGTAGAGACAGATGATCCACTAGAGCCCGTAGATCCACCAGAGCCACCCGCACCTTCGTGGTTTTGGTTCATGTCATGATCTTCACCACCACCATAGGAGCCAGAAGAGAAGTCAAAGACATACTCTTCACCAGCATGATATTCGTCGTCAAATCCAGCGCCATCATAATCAAGGTCGATTTCAGATTTAAATTCATTACCCTCAATCGCGACGCCATCATCATCAACGAAGGTGACATTGCCGCTCGCGTCTTCTGTTCTTACGTTACCGAATTCGTCCTCCACGGTTGCCGAAACAGCACCAGATGATATGTTAGTCGACTCTGTTAGAGACGTCCCATCGGCAAGCTCAAGGGTGAGTACAGAATTTCCATTAACCTCTGCTACTGTTCCGCTACCTAAGACCTTTGTAGCAGTTGATCCATCAGCTAACTTAGCTATTTCACTAACCGTGACAATGTTATCCGCAGTAATAGCAGTAACCTGACTGTCGCCCTTTTCGTTAATGACAGTTTCTGTAGACGCACCATCCGCCAAGACCTCTAAGATCACTTCATTACCAGCTGCATCTTCCGTGGTAGTTGTAGTGCTGAGTACTGCCCCCCCACTATCTTTAACCACTGCAACCTCGGCTCCGGTTGTTAAGTTAATGGATGTGGTCACGGTGTTGCTGCCGGCGGTAACGTCGAAAGTTACCGTATTTGCAGCAGCGTCAATAGTGCCAGTCGCCGCTTTAACAGTGGAGACACCTTGAGTATCGACAGTAGTTTCCGAGATAGCACCACTTGCAGAGTCAACAACCCTGACAGTTTTAGAACCATCCTCGTTCACAATTTCCTCTGTCCTTACAGTTCCTACGGTCTGCCTAGTTACCATCGAACCGTCGTTTTCGACATATATCTCTTCGATGTTGAGGAGGTTGTTGGAACTATCATATTCTGTGATAATTTCCTTACCGCTCTCATCGGTAGCACGTGTTAATCGTCCACCCGCTTCTAACGCTAAGTCGATTGTTAGCGTACCGTCTGAAGTAGAATGAGTTCCCCTTCCCAGTTGGACCGAGGTGTCAAAGTCTGGAGTTCCATCGGCAGCCGAGTCTATAACAAAAACTTTTGCAGTGCCATCGAAGTCAGTAATGATCTGGGTTGTTTCCAAGTCTTCCGGGTTGAAAGAATAAGTTACCACGTCACCCTTCTTATTACCTGTTCCGTCATCGGCGTTGTAGGTTTTGATTCTCTCCATACGCACGTCGTCAACATAAGTGGATACTGTGGTGGCATTATCATCCAAATAACTGACTACTTGGGTCTCAGTGTTATCAGCGTCATAAGATGTAACGCTGACCTTAAAGACTTCGTCATTTTCGTCCTTAATAGTTCGGCTTAAGGCGCCGTCATCGAGCACCCTGAATTCATTTTTCTCAACAGTACCATCATCATAAGTGCTTACTCTATTTAACGCACCGTCCTCGCTTGTAGTGTAAACATGGGTAGAATCCAGTTTTCCGTCGTTATCATAATAGCTCCACATTTCCGTATTGGTCACGTAGTCAATGGAAGAGGTTGATGAAAAACCATCACCCCATGTTATATCCATTGAGGCTGAAATATCACCGTTAAAGGTTGCTGTTCCGGTACCTGTGTTACCAGGGCTTGTGTCTTGTACAAAAGTACCGTCTGTAGTCTTAGTCATTCGGTGAAGAGTCACTGTATAGTCGGACGCAACAGTAGTTACCCACTCTGTGTTTCCGTCAGCAGACAGTTCCGTCAATGTGCCAGACTTATCGGGATTAGTTACTGATGTTATCTTTTCCCCGGCAGCATTAAATCGGACTTCCGTTACAACGCCACTGTCGGATGTCGTTTTTTCGGTTTCGACGCCCATCATGGCATAGTCAACGGTCTCTACCTGTCCAACTCCAGCCAAAGTCACGACTTCTGTGACAGCATATTCACCTTCCTGTCTGGAACCTGATCCCAAATCTGTTTCCGTGGTAAAGCCTGTCGCTAAATCGAAGTCCAAGCGCGTAACAGTTACGCTTCCATCATTCTCGGTGACCGTCCTTGTTGTCACAGTCCCCAATTGCGCTCCACCAGTGTCGAAGGTATCACGGGTGACTTCAGTGGTCTTGGTTCCAGTGACTTCATCTTCAAACTCCACAACCAAGGAGCCATCGTCTGCCACAAATTCCATACCACCTAATGCAGGTCCCTCTACCTGGCTTAAGCCAGAAAGATCTCCACCGAGCATGTCCTTCAAGCTCATAGCGCCGTATCCAGGCTGACCCTGCCCTGGCGTGCCATCTGAGTGCATAAAGAAGGCACCCAGATCAGCAAAGTTGATTTCTAAAGTCGTTGCGTTCGCGACCGGCTTATTATTATTTGTGGTATCGTAGACGAAGACGCTAGTTATATCGCCGGAAACTCTATCCATATCCAAACCGAACATCGGGTCTGTGCTATCCATCAATTTAAGATCATCGTGTAGATAACCCCGGTCATCTAAGAGAGACTCCTGCTCAGCAGTAAGACCGTTAAATATATCTTGGCCATTTATGCTTTCGTCATAGTCTGCTAAAGCAGCATCAATTGCTGTTTTTGTCGCCGCATCTGGTCCAGCATAACTAAGGTCACCCATCATTTTGAATTTATAACCGTTCGCCGTAATCTCTAAGCCAGTTAAGTCCCCACTACTATCTTTTGTTAGCAACTTTACCGCAGCAGGAGCAAAAATGGTCGAGTCAAGCATCGTTCTACCAAAGTCAGCGACTAGGTCAGACACTCCGTCGCCGTCATAGTCGTCTGTAAATACGTCTGCCTCACCGTCGCCGTCGCCGTCGATGAAGTTTGTAATGCCTCGTGTAGCAGCAAAAGCCTCCATGTAAGCGTCGTCTATCTTGAATTCACCAAGTTGGAACAACTGGTAAGGATCTGTAACAGTTCTTGCGCCACCTTCACCCAAGGAATATTCACCAACTATTTCCCAGTTTTCATTAAACTCGAACTCAATCTTATCGCCATTTTCAAGTGTAATGGTCTCAACCATTCCTAGGAAGTTGTAGTTAGTGTCATACTTAGAAACTGTGACACGGGCTTCACCAGTATAGTCATTAGCTCCATCACCAGGAGCCTTCTGGGTTTCTGTGCGCGTCTCTTGGATACCCGTCTTAGTACTGCCGTTCATAATGTCTTCAGAGACCATGCTCCACTTCTGCCAGTCGTCTTGGCCGGATCCACCTAACCAATTCCAGTTAGCATCCATGTAATCTATGCCTGATCCCCAGTCACCGCTGTACGAGTTCGAGTACCCTAAAACTGTTCCGTCAGCTTTTATGAAAGTTCTCTCACTACTGCCACCGTCTCCATGACCACCTTGTGTCATACTGCCGCCGGACGGAGGGTCCTTGTACAGAGTTGTCGCCGCCGAATCCCCCTTAAGGGCGTCTGGAAGCGCGTCATATTCAGCCTGTGTCAGTGCAGGAAGACCATCTACAGAAATTTCTTCTCCAAGGAATGTCCAATTTGCGCCAAGCTTGACTGTAGTACCGTCGGGCCTTACCTCAGATCCGCCAGTCATCTCGCCGGCAGCATTGAAGTTAAATACATAGCTGCTGGTCTCTGTAACGGTATTTACACCATCATTATAGGTCCAAGAGCTGTTACCCGTCTCAACCGCACCCGTGAAGACGCCGTTGGTGTCAAAGCTCTCAACTCTGACCGACTCGCTTGAGCCGTCTGGACCGCTAGACTTACCGCCAAGATGGTTCCAATTCGCATCCATGTAGGATTCACCGCTGTAGTCACCATCAGACCAGGAGTCGTAATATCCAAGTATATTGCCGCCTGCGTCAAAATAGGTTGTTTGTCCCCAGTCAGAGACTTTAGCAAATGTGTCTCCTGATGCCGCCTTAAGTGGCGTCGGAAGGCCCTCAAGTTCAAGGGTGGTCAAGGCAGTCATGCCCGTTACACTTACTGTCGAAGACGTTATTTCCCAATTTGCACCATATTCAATTGTAGTCCCGTCAGAAGTTGTCTCAGTACCTGAGATAAGGTTCCAATTGGAGTCATACTCGTACTCAAAGGTGCGGGTTTCAGTAATCTCGACGTTGTTTGCATCAAGCTCACCAGTTTTCCAAGTGCTGGTCCCGGATTCCGTTCGGTTTCCAGTATTAGCATCCACTACGGTGAAGTTACTGCCGCTGCCGTATGCATCATTATATGAGCCACCAATGTGGTTCCAATCGCCATCCATGTAGGACGTGCCGTAGGAGTCAATTACCTCGTCGCCATCCCAGTCATCGCTGTAGGTGTCAGAATAGCCCAATACCAATCCATTGGCGTCATAGTAAGTGGTTTGGCTTCCGCCCCACTCAAAATTAGTTGTCTCCGCTTTAACCGCTGTCAGGTCACCCTCACTGGAAAACAAGAGAGTTTTTACTGAAGCCGGAAGTCCAGATACATCCACAGTACTTAAGTCAGTCACGTTTGTGGACTGCGAAATTATAGTCCAGTTTGCACCAAACTCAGTGGTCGTCGAGCCGCGGGTCTCTGTACCTGAGACAAGGTTCCAATTTGTATCAAACGTAAATTCAGTCGTCGTAGTCTCGCCAGTGTATTCCCCAGCGTCATCGCCATCTGCCTTGTCAGTGCGGCTACCCTTCTCCAGGTACCCCGTCACGTCACCGGCAACATTTACAATTTCCACAGTGTGGTGGAAGCCTTTAGACCAGTTGTCCTCAAAGGTGCTGCCCAAGTGGTTCCAGTCAGCATCCTGGAAGCTTGTCCCACTGCTATCAATCTCACCGTCGCCGTCCCAGTCATCGCTATAGGCGTCAGAATATCCAAGGATTTTACCAGCACTGTCGAGGTAAGTCGTCTGAGTGCCCCAGGGGTTGTCCACAGTTTCCGCATATGTGGCGCCAGAAGCCGCATGTAGCGCTGACGGAATGTCGTCTAAATCGTCGGAGGTAAGTTCAGCCATTGCCGCTGAGGTCAGATCAATTTCACGACTTACACTGGTAACTTCCCAGTTAGCGCCAAATGTCACAGTTTCGCCATTAGAGCTTTTTTCCGTACCACTTATTAAGTTCCAGTTGCCGTCATATTTAAATGCAAATTCGCGTGTCTCGGTCGCGCCGTCGTAGCCGACCCAGCTGTGCTCGCCAACTTCGTTGATCTCAGTTACAACGCCATCCACTGTTGTTCGAACAGTAAAGTTAAAGCCAGAGCCCCACTCGTCATCCCAGCTACTGCCGATGTGCTCCCAGTTTGCATCCATGTAAGACGAACCTGTAGCGTCAGCGTTCCCGTCGCCGTCCCAGTCGTCGCTCCAGTTGTCCTTGTATCCAACAATAGCGCCATCACTGTTATAGTAAGTTGTCTGTGTGCTGCCGGCATCCCAAGCAAAAGTTTCCTCGGAAAATTTAATAACCGCAGTGTCACTGCCAAATAACGCAGTCACAACCGAATCTGGTAGTGTCGAAAGGTCTAGCGTGGCAAGTGAAGACGTATCAGCCTCTGATCCCTCCAGCGTCCAGTTTGCACCATACGTAAATGTTGTTGTACCGCGTGTCTCAGTACCGCTGACCATGTTCCAGTTGGCGTCAAACGTCCACTCGTAGGTTTCGCTGAAGTCACCCTCAGTAAAGCCACCCTTGTCCACATATCCAGTCACCGCACCAGCTGAATTAAGTATCTCAGTGGTCGAGTTGTAGCCCGAACGGATAACGGTTCCGTCTGCATCTTTATCTTCCCAGCTTCCGCCAAGCCAATTCCATTCGGCGTCATGGAAACCCTTATTCGTGCCCTGCTCATCGCCATAAGACCACTCACTGGAGTTTGAATACCCAAGGATCGTACCGGCTGAATCGTAATACGTTGTGTCAGTACCCCAGTCATATGTTTGCGAACTCGCGTAGGTATTGCCGTCTGTCAGTGCAGATTGAATAGAGGCCGGAACGCCAGTAAGTTCACTGTCACTTAAAGCACCACCCAATCCAGAAACGTCAGCCTTTTGACCCAAAATTTCCCAGTTTGCACCGTAGGTAGTCTCAACGCCGTCAGAGCTTGTCTCTACGCCACTGACCAGGTTCCAATTAGCATCATATGTGTAGTCAAATTCACGCGTCTCTTCGTTACCGTCTTGGTCTTTCCAAGTGTGTACACCAAATTCACGCTGACCCTCTGAAAGATCACTGCCATCAGCAGCTTTATTTGTTGTAAACTGCTGCCCGCTTCCATAGCTATCTGACCACGCGCTGCCGACATAGTTCCAGTTGGCATCCATATAGGTCGTGCCAGTACTGTCTACAGTCCCGTCGCCATTCCAGTCATCACTGTATGTGTCAGCGTAGCCTCTTATACTACCGTCTGCATTGAGGTATGTGAGAAGGCTGCCGCCCCACGAAAACTCCTCAAGAGTTGAATAGTAAGTCTGACCATCTGTGAAAAATGCGTCCTTGACGAGGTCGTTGAGCGCGCTGTTACCAGCAACGAGTGCGTCCAGATCCACCGCCGTCAGACCACTAACATCTGCCTCAGTTCCCGTAAGCGTCCAGTTAGCGCCATATGTGTATGTAGTTGTTCCGCGGACTTCTTCGCCGCCTGTCATATTACCAGAGGCATCAAAGTTCCACTCATAGGAAGAACTCTCACCACCATCAACGCCGTCGCTGTATTTACCAGATTCAGTTGTTGTACCGTTAGAATTTGTTACATATGCGCTTTCACCCGAACGCCCCTCGGCATCTGACCAGTAGTTGCCCAGATAAACATCATTGGCATCATGAAAGCTGACATTTGTGCCATAATCATCCGCCCAGACATTGGCATAACCCAATGTGGCTCCATTAGTGTCAAAGATCGTATATTCTTCCGCAACGGTTCCCTCACCATAAAAATCGAAGGCTTCCTTTTTGACCAATGTGTCAGTCGTAAGAGAGAATTTTGTTACAATAGCATCAGGCGTATTTTCAACCTGCTCTGCCGTCATTGTGTCCGTAAGGCCACTTAAATCGACCGATTCACCGGCAATCGCCCAATTGGCACCAAAGGTAGTGGTGATACCGTCGAAGACTTCAGAACCGCTTATCAGATCTCCAGTTGCCGCATTGAAGACATAAGTCCACGTGCGCGCCTCACCGTTCCAATTGTCAGACCCTGTCTCTGTAATAACCGCAACACCATCAACAGTAGACTCAACTTGAAAGTTGCTCCACGAGTTTGTCCCGTCACCACCGCTAGATCCGATATATTCTCCGTCTTTGTCTTTGTGGTTTGTCGTAGTATAGGTAACGCCGTCCCAAGTCTGCGAAAACGTATCTTCGGAACCCACCTCTTTACCATTACTATCAAACAGGGTTTTAACTGTAGCGTCGTCGCCAACTTTCTCTTCTGTCGCGTAAATTGTGGCATCAGCAGCCAAATCAGCTCCATCAATGGCCGTATAAATATCGACCGCAGCCGCCAATGCAGTGCCAGATATAGCAGTACCAAGTACAGATGTGTCGGCAGCCTCCGCAGTTACAACACCTTCTGCACCCAAGGTCTGGGTAAACCCATCAATGGTCTTCGTACCACTTTCAATCTTACCGTCCGCATCAAGAACTAAAGTTTGCGCCAATACGAAATCAACTTCTACGTCGTTCCCATTGGCATCTTTTTCGATCCTCTTTTCAGTCTTCTCTATAACCTCTTGGGTCTTACCACCCGCAACCGCAGTGATTGTGCTTGTCGTGGATGCCAATACTACGCCGTTTGCATCCTTCTCAACAGTGGAGGTGCTCTGGACTTCAAAGTCTGCATTAACGACTTCCTTCGTAGTTGTCGTTACCCCACCAACAGTTTCGCTCAGTTCAACTTCAAAATTGGTGGTACCTGTGATTGCGGTTATAGCCATGGTTTTTTCCTACTCTAAAGTTAAGCGATGTCTAAGGTGTATGCTACGGACGTAGCTTCGTTTCCAGCCAGATCAAGTATGCTAGCTAATGTAAGCGTCATGTCAGCGTTAAGTGTTTCACCAGCGCCCAATGTCACGGTCGCTGTCTTACCGTCAGCTGACCAAGCAGTTATAGCCTTTGTTGCCGTGGCGCCGAAAGCTGCATTATTGCCAATTTCAGTTCCAATTGCAGCTTGGTTTCCAACTGCCTCATTAAATGTCAGAGCAAAGGTAGCTCCAGCAGCTGGGTTCGCGCCCACGCTAATTGTTGTTGGGAGAAACGTTGCCTGGTTATCAATTACCAGAGCCGCATTATCAGATAGGTTCTGGCCTGCGGGCATTGTCGTACTCGACATCGCATTGCCATATGCGTCTATCACGCTGTCGGTATTACCGGCGGCATCGGTCAGACTGAAACTTGATATCCCTAAATCTGTATCACTATCAGCCGAACTGACAGTATAAGTGCCCGACAATGTCGTACCATTTTGTGTGGCCGTTAATTCAATGATGTCATTGGTATCAAGCGTGACGCTCATTTGCGATCCAGCAAGAATAGACTCTGTCATAGTTGCCGTAATGTTAATTGTGTCACCACTATTGTAGGAGCCATTTGCAGTAGATGACGAGAAGCCACTGACCGTTGGTGCAGTGCTGTCAGCATATGTAGGCACCAAGTTGGCGGCGCCGTCCGTAGTTGAAGCGTTTCCTACCGAGTCTCTCGTAAAGCCAGCAGTTATATCAATCTGGTCACCAGTATTGGTCGTGTCCAAGCCGTCAGCCGCAAATCCAGTCGTGGCTTGTAGAGAGGATTGTTTTGCAGCCGTCAGGTCAATCGCCATAGACGTCGCATTGGTTACAGTGGCCGATGTTATATCAGACAATGCAAAACTCACACCAGCGTCGTTAGTGGCGCCGTCAAGGTCCCAAACAAGCTTTGACCAATCTAAGTTCGCCTTAACGTCAGTGCCAGTTGCGGCCAAAGTCGTAAAGTTTGTTCCCGTGAGTGTCAGTATGCCACCAGTGCTATTGTAAGATGCGGCTGTGATCGTTGACGTCGGTATCGCTGTATCAATTACCAGGGCACTGTTATCGCCGAGGTTTTGGTTAGCAGGAAGTGTCGTAACAGAAAGAGCATTACCGTAAACATCAGTCACCGCACTCGTAATAGAAAACGCCTGGCTGATTGTCAGATCGGCACTAGAGTCACCGGCACCAACGGTGTAGGCACCAACCATTGTGGTCCCGTTTGTTGAGGCTGTAAGTGTGACTTCATCACCCGTATCAAGAGTTACCTTTATCGCAGAACCACCCAAAATGACCTCACCCACGGTGGCCGTAATGTTGATTGTTTCGCCCACCTTGTAGCCACCATCCGCAGTTGATGATGTAAAGCTTGTTACAAGTGGCTTGACCGTATCGCTATACGTAGGTGACAGGTTAGCCCCCGCGTCAGTTGTTGCTGCATTACCAGATGCATCCCTACTAAAGCCAGCAGCCACATCGATGTTGTCAGCAGCATTGGTAGAGCCCAACCCGTCAGCACCGAAGCCAACAGTCGACGTCAAACTTGCCGCCTTTGTATCGGTGAGGGTGATGGTAAAAACGGTCGCACTCGTTACTATGGCAGATGTAACATCGCCAACGGAGAATGTTGCTCCCGCATTACTTGTGCTACCGTCCAGATCCCACACAAGCTTTGACCAATCCATATTTGATTTTACGTCCGAACCGACTGTGCCCATTGTATTAAAACCCGCACCCGACAACGTAAGTGTTTTGTCCCCGCTGTGGTAGGCGGCGCCAGTAATCGTATTTGTTGGGCCAGCCGTATCGATCACAAATGCCTTATTGTCGCTTAAGTTTTCTGACGCCGGTATGGAAGTGTCGGACAGGCTGTTGCCGTATAAATCCGAAACCGTAGCCGAAACAGCATAGGACGAGATTGCCAAGTCAGTACTGTTGTCACCAGTACCCACCGTGTAATCTCCTGTCAGGGTTGTTCCATTGGTGGCAGCCGTAAGCGCCACAGTGTCACCTGTATCCAAGGTGACTGTAATCTGGGCGCCATCAAGCACCGCCTCACTCATGGTAGCGGTGATATTAATTACGTCACCCACTTTGTAGCCACCATTAATTGTCGTGGAGTTGAACTCGGTTACCGTTGGCTTTGTTCCGTCTGTATAGGTTGGCGCCAAATTGGCTGCCGCGTCTGTTGTGGCCGCGTTGCCGGCCAAGTCGACTACAAAACCTGTAGCTATGTCGACATTATCGGGCGTATTTGTGCTGCCTAACCCATCCTGAGCAAATCCGGTCGTACCTTCTAACGCAGTCGCCTTAGCTGCTGTTAATGTTGCAGTCAGAGTTGTTGAACTTGTAACTATCGCAGATGTAAAGTCAGAGGCGGCAAATGTAACGCCGACATTGTCGGAACTTGCGTCAAGATCCCATACTAACTTGGACCAATCCAGACTGGATTTTACGTCTGTATTGATGGCGGCTAGGTTTCCACCCAACTTGGTGCCTGTAAATACCAACTCAGTGGCACCAGTGCCCGCATTCTTACCGTAAGACACTCCAGTTATAGTACTAGTGGGCACAGTCGTATCAATAACGATGGCCTGATTGTCAGAAAGGTTTTGATTGGTCGGGGTAGCAGTATCTGTCAGTGTGTTGCCGTATAAATCTTTAATAGCTGACGTGATTGCAAAGCTGCTTATATTCAAATCACCGGAATTCTTTGAAGCTGGAACAGTGTAGGTCCCAACCAGAGTCGTGCCGTTGGTGGCCGCAGTCAAAACCACAGTGTCTGAGGTACTCAACGTAACTGTAATGGAAGATCCATCGAGCACAACTTCACTCATATTGGCCGTAATGTTAATCAAGTCTCCCTCTTTGTAGTTACCATCTCCTGTCGATGAAGTGAAGCTTGCGACCGTTGGCTTCGTGGCATCAGAATAAGTTGGGGATAGATTGGCGGCAGCGTCGGTAGTGGCTGCGTTTCCAGCGGCGTCAACCGAGAAACCAGCTAATACATCAATGGTGTCAGCAGTATCCGTGGAACCAAGGCCGTCTGCCGCAAATCCAACAGTTCCCTCTAGGGCTGCTGCGGCGGCGGGTGTGAGGGTGACGGTCAGAACAGTTGCACTCGTGACAATAGCCGAAGCAATATCGCCGACAACAAAGGTCTTTCCAGCAGTCGCCGCATCATCACCGTCTAAGTCCCAGTTAAGTTTAGTCCAGTCGAGAGACGTCTTCAAATCGGTTCCAGCGACCGCCAGCGTGGTCATATCTGTTCCAGTAAAGACCAAGCTTTTGTCAGTGCTATTGTACTGCACCGACGAGATTGCGTTGGTTGGCACCGAGGTGTCGATAACGATGGCCTGATTGTCAGCAAGGTTTTCGCCTGTCGGGATTGCTGTGCTGGCCAATAAGTTTCCATATATGTCGGAAACTGTTTTTCCGGCCGTAATCGCATAACTTAGAACTGACAAATCCGCCTGCGTCGCATTGGCTGGAACCGTATAGGTCCCCGTCAGTGTGTTGCTATTGCTGGTGTTTGTTAGAGAAATCACAGTATTGGCGGTGTCATTCAAAGTTACTGAAATACCCGACCCACTCAAGACGACCTCACTCAGCGTTGCGGTAATATTAACTTCAGCATTGAGCTTAAAACTACCATCACCAGTTGACGATGTAAAACTTGTTACGGTTGGCCTAACCGTATCTGAATAACTTGGGTTAACGTTCGCCGCAGCATCTGTCGTCGCCACGTTACCCGCCGCATCCACACTAAAACCAACACCCACGTCCACATTATCAGCCGCTGTTGCCGCCGCAAAACCTGTCGTCGCCTCTAAAGCTGCCGCCTTGGTCGCGGTAAGAGTTACGGTTAAAACCGTTGCACTGGTCACAATGGCTGACGTTACATCGCCCACGGCAAAAGTTACGCTATTGTCAGAAGTATCGCCGTCGGTATCCCAAACCAACTTCGTCCAGTCTACAAAAGCCTTAACATCTAATCCAGTTGCACCAACGGTATCAAAATTAGTACCAGTAACCACGAGCTGTTTGTCTACTGTGTTATACTGAACTGCGGTGACCGTAGTCGTCGGAGCAATTGTATCAATCGAAAACGTCTTTGCGTTGGAAGAGACCGAACCAATCGTCGCCGTGACGCTCTCGCTACCCTCACCCATTGTGTCAATATCAGCGGCGTCAATAGCCACAGTCCAATCACCATTGCCATCAACCGTTGCTGTTTTATCTGCAAGACTACTGTTAAAACTCAAGGTAACCGTTTGATTAACATTTCCACGGCCAGTAATATTAAATCCAGCGGTGTCTTCCGCAACATTGACCTTGTCATCAGTTGCTATCGCGTTAATCGTTATTCCCGAACCCACAATAGCTATTGAAAGAGACCCAGATCCAACAGCCCCGTTTGCATCTGTCGCCGTTACCGTAAATGGTTCGGTGACGCTGTCGGCCGCCGTGAGCGCCACAGTATCGGCGTCTGCGGCGTTTAAAGTATAAGTGTATGCGCCCGTAGCAACTGTCAGCGCTAGAGTTCCGTAAGTACCAGTTAAATAACTCACACCAGTCGTGACAGCGCCGCCAGTAATACCAAAAGTAACCCCAGCAGTCTCACCCGTATCTGAATCTACAGCCGCTAAAGTGTTTGTAACGGTATTAGCCACGGCACCCTCGACGAGTGAACCGGTGGTCGGAGCAGTTACAACTGGCGTATCATTTATACCAGTAATCTGTATTGTCAGATCCTTAGTGCTTCTGTCTGTCCCATTGTCTACCTTAACCTTGAACGTCTCAGTTGCCACGGCATCCTTTACTATAGCATCCGTGCTAGCGAGTTGTGTGGACGCGACTGTGTCACTTAATTTATACTCATACGCACCAGTTGTCGCATTCACCGTCAGGGTTCCGTAAGTTCCCGTTGCCGAAAAAGAGCCGTCGACAGCAATTGAACCTGAAATTGAGTAATTCAGCGCGGCGCCAGCTGGATCGGTACCAGACAGGGTCCCGGTCACTGATGCAGTACTGCCTTCCGTTAATGCGCCAGCGGTAGGTGCCGCAAGGTATACGTCGTCGGCGCCCTTAATCGTAAACGAAAGGCTACCAGATCCTGAGGTTGCCCCATCAAATGCTGAAACGGTGAATGTCTCTGTGAGGGTGGCACCCGACTGAAGATCCTGCACGCTGCCATTGTCGTTACTCATAGTGTAGGTGTATGCGCCGGTGGCAACATCTAGGACTAACTGCCCACCATACTCACCAGTAAGAGACGCCGCCGAGTATGTTACCGTCATTCCCTCTGGGTCTACTCCACTCAGCGTACCTGTCACCGTACCATTTGTGGCGTCGTCCTCCGTAACACTACCACCAACCGCAGTTATAACAGGAGCTTCATCAGCATCGGTAATCGCTATTTCTATGGTCTTAACAAGCGTCTTAGAGCCACTATCCTTAGTCTCAACATTTATCGAATACAAAGTTTTCGTTTCATAGTCTGGCTGCGTCACAAAAGACAGCGCACCAGCCTCCGTTAAGGTAAACGACGCGGCATCTGTGCCACCCACGAGAGTGTACTTGTGACCAGAAGCTTGGTTCGCATCCACGGTACTCAGGTTGCCAACACTGAGTGATGCATCTGATTCCAGGTAAGTTGAAGCCACAGTGATATCAACAGGGGCCGTGTTGTCTTTAGCTGATTGAACAGCAGCAGCATCTGAAAATGAGATGCTGGAGTCGCTAACGTTTCCAAGGACACCCGCCGAGACCTTGACCGCTGGAGTACCCTCCGCTTTTATACCGGTAATAGTTTCAAACAAGGTTGCCGTTGTCGCAGTAGCCGTATTGGCGCCCGTTACTTTTTCCTGTATTTCACCAGAAATACCCGCCGACACAGAGCCAGCTGGATCGCCGACTGCCTTTATGCTTGTGATTGTTAAAAAGTAGTTTGTACTTGTTACTGTCCCCGCATTTGCACCTGTAATTAAATTTTCCGTCTGGGCCGCTCCCAACGCATCGGTTCCCACGACCGTAAACGTAATTCCCGAATCATTGCCCGCAGATGAAATTGTCACCTTGTGAGCAATCGAGTTAGTTACATCACCGCTGTCTCCGCCGGTTGGGATGTTGGCCGCCAAAGCACCACCAATAGTCAAAAATGCGTTGTTTCCAACTGCCGCAGATGTCGAGATGCCGTCTGCGTCTGCGAGACCTGCATTTGTACCAGACACAAGGAACGACATCGCAGAATCGTCACCAGTAGATGAAATTGTCACCTTCGTGGCCATAGCGGGGGTGATTGTTCCACCACCAACCATAGCCAGTTGCGCGTTGGCTGCAACTGTAGCCTCTACCGAGATCGCGTCGGGATCGGCAACCACTGTCGTCAATGTGCCGAGCACACCCGCCTCCACAGTGCCAGCAGAAGCTCCATCCGCAGTTATACTTGCAATGGTTAAAAACGAGCCCTCAGTTATGGCCGTACCTGAATTTGAGCCTGATAATACTTCGGTCAGAGCAGTCGGAGCAAAACCCGCCATTACTGTGCCAGCCGGCGTGCCAGTCGTAGCAATACTGGTGATCGTCAAGTATTCGTACAAACTTGTCGCCGCTGTCGAATCGGCGCCAGCCAAATCTTCACTTATAGAAATCCCATTTTCATTAGTTCCAACTATCCTGAAGGTAACCGTCGCATCGTCGCCTGACGAAGTAATTGTTACTTTCTGAGCTTGATCGTTAACGACAGCGCCACCAACTATAGTAAGCGCCCCGTTGGGCCCAACCGCCGCATCTACCGAGATAGCATCAAGATCATCAATCCCAGTTGTACCAACCACCGTAAAACTGACCGCTGAGTCATTTCCTGACGAAGTAATTGTTACTTTCTGGCCGACAGAATTAGTGACTGATCCAAGTAAAACCAAATCGCCGTTAAAAACTAACGCCGGCGCCGCTGCCGTTACTGTCGCACTTACTGCTATGCCGTCAGCATCCTGCCCATTGTAAACGCCATCATTTGCCAGATTTACGCTCTCATTTCTTGCAGCTAATTCAACTTGATCCGTCAGCAACCCAATGGTCTGGAAGGCATCGGCCGTATCTTCAATGTCCGTTACACTGTCAATTATCGACACCACGTTTGCAATCGACGCCTCTAGAGTTGTCATGCCATCAAATACAGCCTTATTAGCATTTAAAATTTTCGAGATATCAGCTGAAAGCTGCGTGGTGACCAGAGTAATATCTGCCGCAACATCGAAATCTAGAACCTGTGCCGCAGCTATTTTTGCTGTCAAAACTGAAGTAACCGAACCGAAAGCAGTCGCGAATGCATCTTCTTCAGAAGCGCCCGATCCCTCAATCGCCGCCGCAAAGGTGTTCACAACAGTCATTATCTTTTTGCTTGTCTTTTCAACTTCAAGAGCCAGTGTATCATAGACTAACTTGTCCGCAGGAAGCATTTCAGATGTGTCAGCGAACGCGTCAAATGTCAGAGGGTTGTATTTTGTTGAATCAAATCCGAGCGCAGTCGCAACATTAGCCATTGCAGCAGCAGAAGTTAGAGTGGCATCTGCCGCCATCATGTTGGTAACCATCGTCGTGGCTGGAGTAACCATGGTAACCGCACCATCCGCCCCTTTGGGCGCAACGAGCGTCAAACCAGAGACCACACCATTGATCGTACTGTCCGTAGTGGAAGCATCGGTTGTGACCACGACATTGTAGGTCGCTTGCGTTGGAGTTAGTGAATATGATCCATCCGCAAGCGTGAAACCTGTCGTCTCACCGGCTTGGAATTCACCGTCTTTGTTATAATCAAGAAATACTGTCGCATTTTGAAGCGGACCACTTTGGGCCTTACCGCTTGCAGCCGAATAAGTCGTTGTTGTCGAACCACCACCGCAGGCGGATAGCGCCAAAAGCCCTAAAGGAGATACGCCAACTAAGAATTTATTTTTGCGCGACATGGTGGGCTCCTGTAGAGATGGGGCGGATAACTGATTGATTTTACAGTCTCACTGTCCACCCAAAAAAAATTTAACCGAACGACATCAGGTAATTACAAAACCTTATTTTCATAAGGTTTTCATACTTTCAGACGTAAGGTCAGCTAATGATTATGAAATTAATATACAATATTTTCTGCGATGTAAATATTATTAATGATTATTTATCAGGCACTGCTTAGCAAATAACTGCACGACAAATGATCAATGTTGTTTATTGATGCCTTGGTGATAACCCCCGGTAGAGTAAAAATACAATAGTTCTGCGCTAACTCACACTAATGCTGCCAAGATCGTCTCTTTTTTATCATTATTTCCTTCGTTAAAATAATAATTATTTCAAAAGTCAGAGTTTCTGCCTGAATTATTATCCTCTGCAAATTATCCTATCACCTTTCGACCCTCAATCATGCGACTAACAGCCCCACTGGCGGTGAATAACGATTAGTGCTAAAATATTAGTGACTGGAATTAACCTTGGAACCAAAAAAGAGTGGGCTATGCAAACACCCAAAAGCCAGAAAACCGCTACGCTTTACCGAACAGTCATGCCCGAACACATATGCCCTCATGGGCTCAGATCTAAAGACTTGTTAAAACGTCAAGGCTTCACGGTTAACGACCAACACCTTAAGACCCGTGACGAGGTGGATGCGCTTAAAACTCTTCATAACGTGCCAACGGTACCGCAGACATTCATTGATGAAGAACGCATTGGCGGTTTTGACGATTTGCTGCGGCACTTTGGAAAAAATAAAAGGGCAAGCGAAGAACTCAACTACCAACCTGTTATTGCTTTATTTTCAATTGGGCTTCTACTGGCCATTGCCATTACTTGGTTAGAATTTGGCGCTACTCTAACGGGGAAAACAATTGAGTGGTTTATCTCGATCTCAATGGTGCTGCTGGGGCTTCAAAAGCTAATGGATATAGAACGGTTTTCATCTATGTTTTTGACCTACGACCTGCTCGCACAACGTTGGGTCCGATATAGTTACGTTTAT
>ENA-OQVM01000462-OQVM01000462.1-marine-metagenome-genome-assembly--contig:-NODE-462-length-64030-cov-10.335621_pt1 | contig 64030 bp, 48 predicted proteins | sample MGYA00237776_ERZ505498 | MGnify/ENA primary metagenome ERZ505498 (study PRJEB26159, sample SAMN06265151) | marine metagenome | isolation source: Helgoland LTER site | place: Germany:Helgoland, sampling... | reverse complement strand
GATCTAAACCTATTTTTTCTACTAAATAGTCAATATGATCAACATAATCTGAAACATCAACTGGTTTTGGGTCAGTTTTAGTCAATAATGATGATGCCTCTTTTGATAATGTTTTATAGTTCTTTAGGTAACTTTTACGTTCAGAGGCTTCTAATTTTCTAATTTCACTTCTAGAAATTATTTTAAATTCTCTTTCTTGAGCTAAAGTTTGAATTATTTTAGAAACAGCACCTGTATATGCTTCGTGTTTTTCTATATTAATATAAGAACTAAAGGCTACTGTTTGAACTACTCCTCCATTAGACTTAATCAATTCTAACTGCTCATCATCTAGGTTTCTACTATGATTACACAAAGCTCTTGCAGAGGAATGGGAGGCAATTACTGGAGCCTTAGATAGACTTATCATATCTTTAATAGATTGTTTTGATGGATGAGAAACATCAATCATCATCCCCAATTTATTCATTTGCTCAATCACTAATTTACCTAAATCACTTACCCCGTTATCTACCCACAAGCTATCCAGTTCTCCTGTGTTTGAGTCACAAAATTGGCTATGACCATTGTGCGATAATGACATGTATCTTGCCCCTCTATCATAAAATTCTTTGACTCTAGAAATGTCTAAACCAAGAGGATAAGCGTTCTCTACACCAATCATAGCAACTTTCTTTCCAGAACGATGCAATTCTCTAGCTTCATTAGAATTTACAGCTAGACCAATTTTATCTGGCGCTATTTCTTCTGTTAGTCTATGAATCGCTTCAAATTTACCTATTGCATTGCGATATGCATTATTGTATCCTTCAGCTGTTAATTCTCCTTGACTAGTATAAACAATGAACCAAGCAACATCTAAACCCCCAGCTTCCATTGTAGGAAGATTGACCTGGTTTCCCAAATCTTCAGTATAATTGTTATCATTTGTAAAGTTAGCCACATTAATGTCTACATGAGTATCCAGAACCAATACTCGATTATGAATTTCTTGAGCTCTCTCCAAAATTTCATCTGAATAGTTCATAAAATTATTTTTTTGTTCCTGTTTATTATAACAAGCTGTTATCAACAATATGAAAACTATGAATTTAAAAAATTTCATTTTTTTTAATATAATATCAATATCAAATTTAAAATTATTCTTTATTTAGATTTTAAACTTTTTATATAAATCCTTGTTTACGCATCCAATCATCATTAAACATTTTACCAACATACCTACTACCATGATCATGAAATAAAACCACAACAACATCATCTTTTGTGAAATGTTCTTTTAATTGTAAAAGACCTTTAATAGCAGCACCTGCAGAGTTACCTAAAAACATTCCTTCTTCTTTTGCTAACCTTTGAGTATAAATGGCAGCATCTTTATCAGTTACTTTAGTAAAACCATCTATTAATGAAAAATTTACATTTAGCGGTAAAATATCTTCCCCAATACCTTCAGTAATATAGGGGTAAATCTCATTATCATCAAATATTCCAGTTTCATGATATTTTTTAAAAACAGAGCCATAAGTATCTATACCCCATATTTTAATTGCAGGATTCATCATTTTCAAATAGCTTCCGACACCTGAAATAGTTCCACCTGTACCAACTCCAACAACAAAATGTGTTACTTTACCATTTGTTTGTTTCCAAATTTCTGGACCTGTACTTTTAAAATGTGCTTTGCAATTGCTTGGGTTATCATATTGATTCACATACCAAGAATTAGGGGTTTCTTTTCCCAATCTTTTGGATACCGAATAATAAGATTTTGGATCTTCTGGCTCAACATCAGTTGGACATACAACTACCTCTGCTCCAACTGCTCGAAGAATATCAACTTTTTCTTTAGATTGTTTATCAGCCATAACAAAAATACATTTATATCCTTTTATTACTGCTGCTAATGCTAGTCCCATGCCAGTATTTCCAGAAGTACCTTCAATAATAGTTCCTCCGGGTTTCAAACGTCCGTCAGCTTCGGCATCTTCAATCATTTGCAATGCCATTCTATCTTTTACTGAGTTTCCAGGATTAAAAGTTTCATATTTGGAAAGAACCAAACACGGTAAATCTTTCGTCAAATGATTAATCTTTACTAAAGGGGTATTCCCAATAGTTTCTAATATATTATTAGCGTATTGCATTATGTTATTTATTATCCCGTAAAGGAACAAAATATTTCAGAAATAACCTTCAAGGGAATGGTGTTTTCCTATGAAACTAACTAAACAAATTTGATCGATTTTGAGGGTTGAATCTTTGTGATAATAATTGATGGAATAATTAGCATTAAAAAGCATAGGACTAAGGTGCCTATGTTTAATAAACAGAGAGATAAAAAATCAATACTTACAGGAACTTCTGAAACATAATACGTAGCAGGATCAAGAGAAATAAACCCACCAAATTTTTGTGCAAATAGCAGTAGTAGTCCAATTAAATTACCCCAAAATAATCCAACAAAAATTAAATAAGATGCATTGTACAAAAAGATTTTTCGTATGCTCCAATTAGAGCTTCCCATAGCCTTCAATATACCAACCATTGGAATTCGTTCTAAAATTAGGACTAATAAAGCCGTAATCATGTTTATACCAGCTACCAAGATCATAATGATAATAATAAACCAAGTATTGTTGTCAAAAAGCGCTATCCACTCAAATAATCCAGGATAATTTGAAGCTATTGAGGTTGCATCTAGAGTTGCATCAATTTCATTATAAACTTCAACACTTTTTTGTTCTAAATTATCAAAATTTTCAAGAATAACTTCAAAACCACCCACCTCATTTTCATTCCAGCGATTTAAACGCTGAATCTGTCTTATGTCTCCAATCATCATATTTTTATCAAACTCAAGAAACCCAGTATTATATACACCAGTAATAACTAGTTTTCTATTTGATGGTAACTTAGAAGTTTTACTCTTAAAAAAGGTAACATTAATAGTATCATTTAACTTCAATTTCAATCTATCAACAATAGTTTTAGAGAGTAAAATATCTCTAGTTCGTTTTTGATTAAAATTAGGTATTTTTCCTGCTATAAGATATTCATTAAAAAATGTCCAATCATAATCTGTAGAAACACCTTTAAAAACAATACCTTCAAAATCAGTTTTTGTTCTAATTAATCCAACTTGATTGGCAAAAATTTGAATATTCTTAATCCCTTTAATATTGGAGAATTTAGGATAAAAATTCTGATTTTTATCAATAGGCATGACAGAAATATCAGAATTATTGGCATCATATTTTGTAATTTGTATATGGCCCTTAAAACCAGATATTTTACTCCTAATTTTTTCACGTAAACCATCACCTGTAGCAATGGCAATTAACATAATAACCATTCCTAATGAAATTGCTGTAATGGCAATTTTTATTATTGGAGACGAAATACTACTTTTATACTCTTTACCTGAGATAATTCGTTTCGCTACAAATAATTCGTAATTCAATGCTATGATTTTAAATACACGTAAAAGTACATATTTATTTATTCTTTTTATTAGTGCTGTAACCGTTTCCTTTGCGCAAAAATCTAGCCCTTTATCTAAAATTTACACTGGCGCAGATCAAACCCAATTGTATCTCTCAAAATTAAAAGGAAAAAATATTGCAATTGTGGCAAACCAAACATCTGTTATCTATAATGGAAATAACTATACTCACTTAGTAGACAGCTTAGTTTCTTTAAAAATAAATATTCATAAGGTATTTGCTCCAGAACATGGTTTTAGAGGTGATGCAGATGCTGGAGAATCTGTTGCCGATGGAATTGATAAGAAAACAGAAATTCCAATTATTTCTCTTTATGGTAAGAACAAAAAACCTACAAAGGAACAATTAAAAGATATAGATCTTATGGTTTTTGACATTCAGGATGTTGGTGTTAGATTTTACACTTATATTTCTTCGCTACACTATGTTATGGAAGCCTGCGCAGAACAAAAAATTCCTGTTTTATTGTTAGACAGGCCAAATCCAAACGGACATTATATAGATGGTCCAGTTCTAGAAACTGAACACAAGAGTTTCGTTGGAATGCATCCTGTCCCTGTAGTTTACGGGATGACAATTGGAGAATATGGACTCATGATTAATGGTGAGAAATGGTTGAAGAATGGTATTCAAACAAACTTGACTGTCATACCATTAAAAAATTATTTACATACATCAAACTATAATTTACGCATAAAACCTTCACCTAATTTACCCAATGATACAGCTATTAATTTATATCCCAGTTTATGTTTTTTTGAAGGCACAAATGTAAGCGCGGGAAGAGGAACTGCTAAACAATTTCAGATTTATGGCTCCCCTTTTTTAAATACAAAGAGTAAATTTACGTTTACTCCTAACCCAAATGAAGGATCAAAATCTCCAAAACATGCCTATATAATTTGTTATGGGGAAGATTTAACTGAAACTAAAAAATTAGCTAGTCTTAATTTATCTTGGCTCATTAAAGCAAAAAAACAAAATCGCACTAAAAATTTCTTCAATTCTTTTTTCACCAAGTTGGCTGGTACAGAAAAACTTCAAAATCAAATTGAAGAAAAAATCACAGAGGAATTAATCAGAGCTTCTTGGGTAGAAGACATAAAAACATTTAGGAATGTTAGAAAGTCCTATTTACTTTACAAATAAAATACTTTTTACAATTCCTCTAAATTTGTAGGCTTTTTATATTTTTGAAAGGGTTGTTTTAATAATTCTTTTAAAGAAGAATTTATTTTTTCATCAGGAAAAGTATCAACACCATAAACAATTTTATCTCTATCTAAATACTTATAAGTTCCTAATAAACGATCCCAAATTGAAAATATATTTCCGTAATTAGAATCTGTATAAGGTAATAAGTTATGATGGTGAACTTTGTGCATGTCTGGTGAAACAATAAAATAACTCAATAATTTATCAAGGGATCTTGACATTTTTATATTAGCATGTGTAAACTGAGTAAAAACTAAAGACAATGATTGATAAATCATAACAATAGCAATAGGAGTTCCTACAATCAACACGCCAAACAATGTAAATGTAAAACGTATAATACTCTCCAAAGGATGATGTCTATTAGCAGTTGTTGTATCTACTTTATGATCTGAATGATGAACTAAATGCACCATCCAAAGAGGTTTAATTTTATGTTCAGTAAAATGTGCTAAATAGGCACCAAAGAAATCTAAAAATAGTACCCCTAGAAATACATAAAGCCACAAAGGAATATCAATCGGTAGCCAATTAATAATACCAAAATTATTAGCTTGAACCCAATCAGCAGTGCCAAGTAGTAAAAATGCTAAAGTAAAATTAATGATAATTGTTGTTACTGTAAAAAATAAATTTGGAATGGCGTGTTTCCATTTCACATAATTAAAATTAAATAAGGGTAAAGCTCCTTCCAGAAGCCAAAAAAAAGTAATTCCCCCTACAAGTATAATACTTCTATGTATGGATGGTATAGTTTCAAAGTAATTAATAATAGTTTCCAAAATAAATGTAATTTTCACTAAAATACAGAAAGTTTTTTAACTTCTTTTTACTTTTTTATTGTAATGTAAAGGTATTCGTTTTTTTAAGTTTTCGATAATGGAATGTGTGGCTGGGCACACTTCGGTATTTGCTAGTGTTAAGTCTGTTATTTGAATAAACTTTTTTCTATTGGTATGAGGGTATTCAGAACAAGCCTTTGGTCTAACATTATAGATAAAACAAGAATTGTCAGTAGCATCAAAAAAAGAGCATGGCACAGTTTTTAATACCATAAAATCATCTTGATCTCTTTCTAAATATTGTTCTATGAAATTACGCTCTTTCATATTTAGATGCTTGGATATACGCTTAATATCTTTTTCTATAAAGATAGGACTAGTTGTTTTACAACAATTTCCACAAGTCAAACAATCTGTTTTTTTAAACTCATTATCATGCAGTTCTTTCATTACAACATCTAAATTCTTAGGTGTTCTCTTCTTCAGCATTTTAAAATACTTTTGAGTCTCAGGAAAGGTTTCCTTTGATAATTTAGGTAATTGTTCTAAGCGTTTTTCCATTTTGTAAAACTAAACTTTTCTACTTTTGAACTCAAAGCATGCTCCTTCTCTAGTTTGATATCTTTTAAGTTAGCTATAGCTGTGCAAAAGTACCTATAAAATCTGCGTAAACATCCATAAAAAAATAAGATTATATTGTTAATTGTGTAAAAAAATGTAAATTTATAGAAACATCAAAATTTAACTCAATTAATCATTGCCTTATGAAAGAAACAATAATTATTTTTTGCATCCTATTCTTTTCTTTTACTTCATTTTCTCAAGAGTCAATTAATGAATCCTCTGATTTTGCCGAACAAGAAATTGAAGAAAACGATGAATACAAAAATCGATTTAGTCTAGGTTGGGCGTATTATGGAAGAGGAAATGGAGTTTCTGCAATTTATGATCGTGAATTTTTTGAGTTTTTTTCTCAAGGGATTGGTGTTGAGGAATATTTTGTTGAAGATGAAGTGGAAACCTCCTTTTTTCTAGTGACAGAAATTCCTATTCAAAAATATTTAAATATTAATTCTGGTCTAGAAATATACCCTGGTGTAGAATATGGAAGTTTTGGGGGTGAATTTGAAGCCCATCCATTTTTAGGATTTTCTTATCCCATAGGGAAATCATCAGGAATTTATACAGAAATTGGATCTAGAGGAGTCTTTGGATTATATTTAAAGTTTTAAGAATTGAATAAATAACAATCAATTATGCCTTCTGCATTTTTTCAAAGAAAGACTATTGCACCCTCTCAAACAAAAGAGAAGAAAGAGAAAAACTCTCAAAAACAATCCTTTGTCGATAATCGCTCCAATGCAAATGAAATTTCAGAACTTCAGAATAGTATCAATGACACAACTGATTCTAATGAAATTAACCAACTTCAGGAAAAAGTAGATAATACTACTGGAATGCCAGATGATTTAAAAAAAGGTGTTGAAAATCTATCTGGTGAAGACATGTCTGATGTGAAGGTTAACTACAACTCTAATAAACCTGCACAGCTTCAAGCACATGCCTATGCTGTTGGTAATAATATTCATATTGCACCAGGCCAGGAAAAGCATCTGCCTCATGAAGCTTGGCATGTAGTTCAACAAAAACAAAATAGGGTAAAACCAACGACAAAATCAAATTCTGGAACAATGATAAATGAAGATCCAGTTTTGGAAAATGAGGCGGATGTTATGGGGCAAAAAGCGCTTCAAAACAAATCTCTAAATACTAATTTAACTGATGTTACTTTGACAACAGCTCAATTAAGCAGCAAACCTAATACTACTGCAATTATTCAAAAGGCTGGTAAAAAATATAAAAAATTAGAAGATCCAGAAGTTACATTTCATAAGGCTATGGGTAGCCAACTCATAGATGCCTATAGAATGATGGATAATGTGGCTGAAGCGATGCAAAAAGGCAAAAACAAAACTGCTATGATAGATATTGCGCTTGGATTCGCTGAAGCAGGTTTCTCCATAGCGTTACTACTCTCAGGCGTACCCGATCTGTTTGATGGAAGTGATTTACTATCTGGAGATCTTGGGCAAATAGGAGCAGAATCACTCGGTAAAGAAGCAGTTAACAAAGGAGGAAACACAGCATTAGGAGCAGCTAAAGATGAGACTGTGAATCCCGATATACAAGGAGCTATTCAAAAAACAACAACATTGGAAGATGTTGTAAAAGGAAAAATTTATGCTAAAGTTGGTACTATAAATAATACATGCGATACCCTTTTAGGAATGATTCCTTTTTTTAGTGCTATTAAATCCGTAGGGAAAGGTGTCAAAGAAGCCTCTTTAAATAAAGATCAATGGAATGCTAAAAAAGGAGTCTTATTAAGACATATTCGAGATATTGAGGTTGTATTAAGTGAAGCTATATCGGAGATTGATGTTGAAAATTATGGAGGAACAGAAATTATAAGTAGCAATAAAAAAACAGTTATTTTTAAGACAAAAAGAACATTAAATGAGGTATTATCTAAATATAAAGAAAAATCTAGTAATTTACGTGATATAACTGATACTTGGATTGAAAAACATATTGAAAGTGTACCTTTACTTACTAAGGAATAGATTATGACTTATAAACCATCCAATAACTAAATTTATGCCTTCTGCATTTTTTGAAAGAAAAATATCTACACCTTCTCAAAATAATGATATAAAAGAGATAAATACTCAACAAGAATCTTTTGTTGATAATCGTGCTAGTTCTAATGAAATTTCTCAACTTCAAAGTAATGTAAACAGTTCTATTAATTCTCAAGAAATTACTCAACTTCAGGAAAAAGTAGATAACACCACGGGAATGCCTGATGATTTAAAAAAAGGTGTTGAAAACTTATCAGAACAAGATATGTCCGATGTGAAAGTTCATTACAATTCTGATAAACCTGCACAATTGCAAGCACATGCCTATGCCCGAGGAACAGATATTCATATTGCACCAGGGCAAGAGAAACATTTACCCCATGAGGCATGGCATGTTGTACAGCAAAAGCAAGGAAGGGTCCAGCCAACTATGCAGATGAAAGGCAATGTGAATGTGAATGATGATGCAGGATTGGAAAAAGAAGCTGATGTGATGGGTCAAAAAGCATTACAACTTAAATCTAACAACCAAGAAAATCTAAATCACTCACAATTAGAATTTAATGCAGTATATCAGTTCAAAGTAGATGCAATACATGGTGCGACATGTCCAACATTAGCTGATACTGAAGGCACTGACGACTATCTTTCTTTTGTGAGTAATATGAACGCATTGGGAAAAACGATGGGAGTTCCTATAGATAAAACTGTAACAAATGAAATTTGGGTAAAAGCTATGCAAATTTTATGGAAAACTCAAGACATGACAGGTATGGGTACGTTGCAGGATAAACAAGCAGGTACAACAAAAGATAAAACAGCTTCTAAACCAAAGGATGCTAGAGAAGAAACACCTACTGACCAAGGAGCAAGATTTAACTTTGATTTTGCAAGTGATACTTTTCAGGAGGTTCTACAAAATGACTTTAAGACCCTCGCAGGTTTGATTATGGATAATTTTAAACAGACCTTTGAAAGTAAAAGAATATTTGGTTTTTGGTCTAAAGATCCTGCAATGGAAGTTGGGAAGAGTTCTAAGGCATTGATGTTAGAAGATAGTGCTCTTGGAAAACCTTTTGATGGAATTAACTTAACAGGAAACTGGAATATGGAACTTTGGGGAGCGATCTCACATTATTATGCTGAAGCTGTAAGTAAAAACATAGGTCAGTCTAACATACAGTATTGGGGATTTGTTGGAGATGGGGCTACAGGAGATGTAGATAATATATATGCAAAAGTTGAGAAAGTAAAATTTCAAGCGATGGGAAAAGAGAAGAACATTACAGCAGAAGCAATGGAATCAATAATACTATGGCATGGATGTCTGAGTGATATTAACGATCAGGGAGAAAAGATAAAGGCAACACCTCACCCAGGATATAATGTTATGGGTCTTATTGGAGTATTAAATGTTGGGTCAGATAGGCATAAAATTGCTAGTGAAGTTGAGGATAAAACCAAATTACTCAAAGAAGGGAAATCTACTAGGGTTTAAAGAAATTAAGCATAAAATTAAAAAGAAGTAACGCAGAATGATATAATAAAATGACAGAAATAGACCAAATTAAAAAAACATTAAAAAAAATTTCGTCTAAACCTAATTTATTTACATTAACACCCAGTTATTAATATATGTCTAGTTCATTTGACTTTTCTAAAAGAAATAAAACTAATATTTCAAATGAATTATTAAAAATCAATAAACACTTACCATATGGTAATTTAAACATAAATGAAAACACTATTTATTTCAAGTATGTTTCTGTTTTTACAGATAATTCAATTGATAATAATGTAATTCTTGATATTTTAAACGTCATTAATTATATTTCTCAAAACTACCAAGATAAATAGCTTTAAAATTTATTTATCCTTATTCTTCTTAAAAATATCTGAGAAAGCACCAGCAATTAATCCTGTTGGTACCGCAAAAATACCCAGTCCTATCATGATAATGATTCCAGCAAAAATCTGTCCACCATGTGTAACGGGTGAAATATCTCCATAACCAACAGTAGTTAAAGTAACTACAGCCCACCAAAGTGATTGAAAAATATCTGGAAAATTTTCTGAATTTGTAGGATTTTCAAAATAGTAAACTCCAACTGCGGATACATAAAGCATGAACATAGCCATTAAAGTAAAATACATTAATTCTTTCTTTATTTCTCTAAAAGCAGAAAGGATACTCATGGCCGCTGGTTCGTATTTAAACAATGATATAAATCTCAATGCCCTAATTTCTCTCAAGATATATGGCCCAGCACCAAATAAACCAATAATAGCTAATAAATCGATAATACCCCAAAAACTTAAAATAAATTTTAAGCGTTTTGGGTTCGAATAAACTCTTAAAACATACTCTATGGTAAAGACTACCAGCGGAATATTATCCCAGGCTTCAAAATAATGAGCGTATTGCTGCATTGATTCAACCGTCATTAAAGCATGATCAATTATATCTAAGAAGATTATGCTGTAAATGATTACATCTATAGTTATGGCGTATTTATCCTTAATATCTGTTAAATAAAAGTGTATTTTTTTTCTCATCTTATTAAATATTGGTTGGTTTTTGATTATGCTTGGTTACCAAATCTATAAAATATTTAAGAGAATCGCAAGAAGCTCGGTCCATCCACGATTCTTGAATAATAATAAATTTTGAAATTAAAAATAGAATCATTCCTTCATCTTCTTTACTATTTATAAGAGTTTTAATATTAAAGTCACCCCAGCTGTAATGAATGTTCTTTTCATTTTTTGGATAAGGTCCCGTAAAATTATTATTGATAGACCATGTTATTTCTCTCCATTTATTAGGAGCAAGGTATAGTTTTGGGAGTTCGGGAATTACACTTTTTTTTAAACCAGTCTTTACAACTAAATAAGGGCCTATATCATCTATATAATTAGCAATCTCTATTGGTTGTTGACTTCTTAAATGATAGTTTTTATCTAGATAGTCAATAAATTTTTTATACTGTGCAATCATATTTTGATTGACTTTTGGAAACAGTCTTGTAATTTCCCCCTCATAGCCATTTTCTATTGCTGGATGAAGACTTTCGGTATGATGATCATCTAATTCTTTACAGATAACTCTGAAATAATCAATCCCCAGAGGTTTTTTAAATAAATGCAACTGACCGATATAATTTGAAAAGTAAACCCTTGAATTTCCTTGAACTTTTTGAATAAATTTCCAATCTTTTTTTGATGCACTAGTATAATGCCCACTACCAGTAAAAACCAAAAAAGATTTAGCTAATTCAGTTTTACCTGTAAAGGTATTTCCATTAGATTTTCTATACATATTTTTAATTTGTAATCGTTTCGGATGATTGATCGTTACTGATTGAATCTGATTGATCAATTGAATTACTCTCAATACTAGCCTCTTGAATTGTTGTATCATTGATTTGATTGTCAAAAGCAATGAGTTGACTAACTTGATCACTATTATCAATTTTTGATTGAAGCTGTGCTAGTGATTTTTCATTATCATTTCCAATTTTTGCAGCCTTAGCCCCCATTACATCAGCTTCTTTTTCTAAAGCCGGATCATCGTTAATATTGACCTTAGATTTCATTTGTTTTGTTGGTTGGACCCTACCCTGTTTTTGTTGTGCGACATGCCAAGCTTCATGAGGTAAATGTTTTTCTTGTCCAGGACCTAAGTGAATATTATTCCCTTGAGCATAGGCGTGAGCATTAAGCTGAGCCGGTTTATCAGAATTATAATTCACATTAACATTGGACATATCTTGTCCGGATAATTTTTCAACTCCAGATTGTAGATTTGATGGTAAACCTCCATCAGATTTTTTCTGGACGGTTGAACCAGAAGAACCATTACTAGAATTAAACTGTAATGGATCATCATTTTCCTTCATTTGGGCAGGTTCAGATACATCATCAAAGGAAGGTTCCTCAGTTTCTTGCATTTGAACAGATTCAGATACATTACCAATTGAAGGTTCCTCAATTTCTTGCATTTGAATTGGTTCAAAAACTTCTTCAATTATTGAATTACTGCTCTGATTTTTTTGGAGTTGAAACGCAGGTTCAGAGGAATCTTTTGTTTTCATCTGAGCAGCATCTGGGCCTCCACCCTCTTTAAATTTGTCTTCTTTTTCTGATTTGCTTAACTTCTTAGGTTCTTCACTACCCGTTTCAGATCCTGAATCATCTGAAGAGGATTCATCATCTTTTTTGGCTTTTTCTTCCTCTTTAGCATTTTGATCTTCATCAGCTGCTGCACTTGTTTCTTCCTCATTTTTCTTTCTTTGGTCTTCAAGACTTGGAGTTTTTCCTTTTCTTTCTTTTCCTGGTAAAGAAAAATTATCAAATCCAAAAGCAAAAGCTTTGATTAAATTTTCAATAGTAAAATCTTCAGGACCAAAATCTTTTTCAAGTGAAGCTACCATTCCTTCAACAAGCAAAAAATCAAATTCTTTTTTAAAAAATAAAAACTTCATTTTAATGGCAGCATATAATGATCCCATCAATTGACCATATAAATTACCACTAAGTTTGAAACCTTTAGAATCTGCAGTCATGGTCATATAAGCATCTAAAATTGCTTCAAGTTTTGCTTTAATTCCTACAGCCACACTAGCAATCCCTAAATTAACTGAAAGACCACCAAATATATCTACATAAACACTACCATGCCCAAGAATTGTGGCGGCTCTAATCTCAAAAGTTGAAATATCTGGAATAAAATGAGGGTCTGTTTTGATTCCTGCGATTAGTTGAGCTGATGCATCAGCTTCAAAGCCCATTCCTATTTCAATATCTATATTAAGTCCAGGGACCCCAGTTGGGATAATAATTGGTGGAAATTCATAATCCAACGAGGATTTGAAGAACTGAAATTCAGCACCCGCCTCAAGATCATAACCTTCTTCTTCACGTACCCCCTGTGCATACAATGTATATAGACCACCTGGCCCTTCCATTTCTGCCGTTATACTCTCTAGATATCCATTGTTTACTACTGCTGTTCCTGATATTTTTTGACCTGCTGATTCTGATTCAATGGTAACCTCACCTCCAAAATTTAAAGTTTCAAAATCTGGATTAAAATTATCATCTGTATTGATCTCACCATGAACATGTCCTTTAATAATATCTTTTTCTATAGTTCCATCACCAATAATCGTATAACCTTCTCCATTGTCTGTTATGGAAGCTGTAATGGTATAGAGATCACTTGGACCTACTACTGTTCCATCTAAACTTACCAATCTACCATTTTCCATAACACCTTTCATCATGATATGATGTCCGGCTGTTTCTGTATCTACATCAGCTTCTCCACTAATACTTAATGAATCAAAATCTGGACTAAAGTTTTTATCTGTATTTATTTGACCAGTTACCGTACCTTCAATAGGCCCTGCATGAAAATCACCAGTCGCAATAATTGTATATCCCTCACCATTATCCTCAACAGAAGCTGTGAGGAGATACATGCCGTTTGGTCCTTCAATTGTTCCTACAAGGCTTTGTAGAGACATATGTTCCATAGTCCCAGACATCTCAACATGATTCCCTAATACATCTGTATTAACATAAACATCACCACCGACATCAAGAGTATCAACCAGAGGATTGAAATTATTATCTGTATCAATTTGGCCAGTTAATGTACCTACAGCTGGTCCTGCTGTAAACTCACCACTACCAGAAACGGTATATCCTTCACCATTATCGATAACCGATACTGCAAGATCGAACATGTTATTAGGACCAATTACGTTTCCTGATAAGTTTGCCAATCTAGATTCAACGAGTGAACCAGCCATCATAATTTGTATCCCTGAAATATTTGTATCAACATTGACATCTCCAGAAACTAGGAACGTACTTGGGTCAATATTAAAATGATTATCGGCAGTAACTTCACCTAAAAGATTTCCTTGAATGGGTCCAGCGGTAAATGCACCTTCACCTGAAATGGTATAATCAGATCCATTATCAACGAGTGCTACATTGATTGTAAAAGCATCTCCTGGACCAATAATTGTTCCTGCAAATTCTGAAATTCGATTGTTCTCCATGGCTCCGAATAGCGATACTTTTATTGAGGAGAGATCTTGATGATAACTTATCTGACCACTAATATTTAAGCTACTAGGATCTACTGAAAAATTATTATCAGCATCTATTTGTGCTTCTACGGTTCCTTGGATAGGGCCTGCTACAAAATTACCAGAGCCTGAAATGCTATAACCGTCTCCATTATCTTCTACTGAAGCCGAAATAAGGTATGCACCTCCCATTCCTTCTACTGTTCCAGCAAGGCTTGCCAATCTTCCGTTTTCTATTGCACCCTGGAGATCTATGTGTAATCCTGACATTTCTGTATCAACAGCTGCTTCACCACTAATATTAATTGAAGAAGGGTCTATAGAAAAATTATTATCAGTTTCTATCTGAGCCGTGGCAGAGCCTTGTACAGGTCCTATTGCAAAATCTCCTGAGCCAGAAATTGTATATCCCTCACCATTATCGACAACTGATACTGCTAAATCGAACATATTACCAGGACCAATAACATTCCCTGATAAATTTGCCAATCTAGATTCTACTAGTGAACCAGCCATGATAATTTGAATTCCAGAAATATTTGCATCAACATTGACATCTCCAGATATTAGCAGGGTGCTTGGGTCAATATTAAAATGATCATCAGCAGTAATTTCAGCTAAAAGATTTCCTTGAATGGGTCCAGCGGTAAATGCACCCTCGCCCGAAATTAAATAATCAGTTCCATTATCAACCAGTGTTACATTGATTGTAAAAGCATCTCCTGGGCCAATAATTGTTCCTGCAAATTCTGAAACTCGATTGTTTTCCATTGCACCAAACAAGGATACTTTTATTGAGGAAAAATCTTGATCATAATTTATCTGTCCACTAATATTTAAGCTACCAGGATCCACTAAGAAATTATTATCAGCATCTATTTGTGCTTCTACAGTACCTTGGATAGGGCCTGCTACAAAATTACCAGAACCTGAAATGGTATACCCTTCACCATTATCTTCCACTGAAGCCGAAATAAGATATGCACCTCCCATTCCTTCAACACTACCTGCAAGGCTTGCCAATCTTCCTTTTTCTATAGCTCCCTGAAGATTAATGTGTAATCCTGACATTTCTGTATCAACAGCTGCTTCACCACTAATATTTAAGCTACTTGAATCTACAGAAAAATTAGTATCAGCCTCAATTTGAGCTGAAGCAGATCCTTGTACAGGACCTGCTGTAAAATCTCCAGATCCAGTAATAGTATATCCATCTCCATTATCAACAACAGATGCAGCAATTACATATGCACCTCCTAGGCCTTCCACTGTTCCTGATAAACTGGCCAATTTTCCATTTTCAAGAACTCCTTCGAGGTTAATTAAAACTCCTGAAACATCTTTATTAACTGAAGCTGATCCACTAATATTTAAAGATGAGGGATCAATATTGAACGAATCATCGGTCACGATTTCTGCAATTGCTGAACCCTGAACAGGACCTGCTAATAATTCACCAGAACCAGTAATCGTATAACCTTCACCATTATCTTCAATAGAGGCGCTAATGATGTAGGCACCATTCAAACCCTCAATAGTTCCAGAAAGGTTGGAGAGTCTTCCATTTTCAAATCCTCCAGTTAGGTTGATTTTAACTCCAGAAAATTCTTTATTGATTGAAGCTTGACCTTGTGTTACCAGTGAGGACATATCTGGATTAAATGAGGAATCTGCTTCAACTGTAGCAGAAATAACTCCTTGAAGAGGTTCTTTTACAAAATTCCCTTGACCGGTAATTATATAATTATCTCCATCTTTCGCAACAGAAAGGTCTATTAAAAATAATCCTTGAGGTCCTTCAATACTACCAGACAATCCATCAACAGACATACCGGTAGCTTGACCGCCAAGATTTATTTTTAGACCAGATATTTCCTTAGAAATATTGACCTCTTTTGATTCAGAATTTTGGTTTTTTTCATCCATCAATATTCATTTCTAGAGTTTTTCCATCTTTCATCAATTCACGTCTAATTCCTTCAATCAAATGTTTGTAATTTATTGATTCACCTGTTCTTTTTGCATACAACCAAGAAAATTGTATAACATTTTTAATACTACCTCCACTAATTTCAAACTCTTTGGCAAGTTTAATAATCAATTTATTTTCAAGATCTGCAATCCCATTAAGTGAATTTCTCCACAATTTTCTTCTCTCATAACTTGAAGGTAAAGGAAAATTAATAACAGATTGTATTCTCCTAGAGAAGGCTCTGTCTATGTTTGGTTTTAAATTGGTTGCTAAAATAACTAGCCCTCTATAGTCTTCTATTCTTTGTAAAAGATAAGCTGTTTGTTGATTTGCAAACCTATCTTTAGAGTCACCAACCATTGTTCTTTTAGAAAATAATGACTCTGCTTCATCAAAAAATAAAATCCAATTCTTATTTTCTGCAATATCAAAAACCTTAGAAAGGTTTTTTTCAGTTTCTCCAACATATTTAGAAACTATTTGAGATAAATCAACCCTATATACATCAATATTATTGTGTTTACCAATTAAAGATGTGGTCAGAGTTTTCCCCGTTCCTGGAGGACCGTAAAATAAACATTTATACCCTCTATTAATTTTTTTTGAAAGATTAGAGTTGTTAATTATATCATTTTGATATTGTATCCAAGTATTGACATTTTCAATTTCATCCATTACCACAGAATTTAATACTAAATCATTCCATTTTAATTCAGTATTTAATAATTTTGCAGGAAAATCAGATGAATAATCAGGTTTAAATTTTTGACCAATTGTGATCATTTTTATCACCTCATCATGTAAATATATCACCTTAGACATCTTAAACTCTTCATTTTTTTCATTAGAAAAGTAGATTGCAGAAATTTTATTTAAAATATACTCGTTATCAAAAATATACTGAGAATTAAAAGCTGAATCCGCACTATTTCCGTGATAAATAAAATTAATTGTACCAAATGTTGGGATAAATCTAGATTTTTCGCCATCTAGTTTCCCACTAAACTCTGTAAATCGTTTATCTAATGCCTTATTTTTAATTAAAAATTTATCAAATACTTCTGGAAAGAAAATATTTGATAAACAGGAAATAATTATCAATCTATCAAATTCCTTTAGATCGTTATCTAATATCCATTTAGAATATAAACTTTCATCTACCACGATATTTGGCGCCTTTGGCATGCTCTTAACTGAACCATTGAGTAAAAAATGATTTTCAAACCTCAATTCAATCATTTTTTTAAGCCAATCAAGCTCCTTTTTTATGGTGATTGAATTATTTTTTTTAAGATCTACCGTATTATTCATTCTCTCAGTACTTCCAGTTTACTATTAATTTCTTTTTCATTAAACTATAATTAACCATTGAAATACCCCAAGATAAAGACTTGAGAAAAATATCTGGTGGTTTATTTTCAATATCAATGATAAAAGAGTCCTCTTTTTCTATTAATCTGCCCTCTCTTTTTAGATACCAATCTCTCAATGTTTGAGGAGATTTAACTTTTTTCCAATTTGAAAGTAATGCTTGAATGGCACTATCACAAATTTCCAATTCAAAATCAACTAATTCTACAGATGAATCAATCTCTCTGTCCAAGTCGATTCCACAAAGAATTTTATTGAATATAAAATCTTTTTCTTTTGAATCAAGACCATTTACAATATAATCAGTAGCCATAATCGCTTTGTCTTTACTTATTTCATCTTTATAATTATCCTTTCTCAAGTTAAGTAAATTTAATTTTATAAACAAAGTATTTAAAAAGGGCCAAAATAATAACAATCCTGCATTATATATGATAATTCCGTCCTTGAGTTCATTAATTGAGTCCTTAATTTTTGTTTTTTTAACTGATTTATTTTTCTTTGATTCAATTTTATTATTCAAGTTCTGAACTAAACTTTTAAGGTAGAATTTGTGATTCTGATTGATTTCTAACAGCCTAGGATTTGAAACCATCTGATCATACTCAAAAATTTTATTGACATTAATCATTTCAGAAAAGAAGGTTTCAATCAAAAATTCTGATGAATCTTTAACGATAAATTTATATTTAGGCCAACTTAATAGAATCTTTTTTAATGTGGCTCTTTTAAAATCATAATCATAATTTTTAAATCCCCCATCATTAGAATCAGTAAGATGGTATATTGAATCATCACTTAACAAACCAATATCATTGATTGCCTTCATAAAAAGAGTTAAATATCTTGATAAATCTGGGTAAATAACTCTTAATATATTTTCAAATTGTTGATTCAATATGTCATGATCTTCATTGTTTACATATACAATGGAAAAAAACCGATCTAACTTTGAACCAGATTTTGACCAATTAAAAAGGTGTTTTTTTACCAAATAAATATTTTGAGAGAATGCTTTTATAAAAAAGACTTTCAGTTGCTTGAAATTAAAAGTCTTGGAATCATATGGGAATGAACCAAATTCCACATAATATGTAAGAATATTAAAATTATTAATGATAAAATCATCTTCTATACTTTCTTTATAATCATGAATTTGTTTTTTTAAATTTTCAGAAATTGAATCCTTATTTTCAGTATCCTCTTTTATCTGCACAGGAAATATATTATCAATCTTTTCAGTCAATCTTTTAAGAAGTGTGATTTGATTGGAATATTGATCAAAACTTGAAAACTTTTTATAATTCAATTCTTCTGAAAGCTGAGAATCAACTAATTCTCCTGATTTTGAAAGTTTACTTTTTGTTTCAACTTTCTTCTCTCTAGCAATTCGAACTTTTTCTATTTCTTTGATTCTGATTTCACCAATTTCATCAATTTTTATATTTATTAAGGAATTAATATGAACATCATCAAAAATAATTTTTGAAGTATCTCCAGCGTCAATCTCTTTGTTAGATGTATATTTTAGCTTTGACTGATAAATATTACTATTAATCTCTTTATTAAAGGATAAAAGAGTAATAATGCTGTCTGTTGAAATTGTTTTTTGTTGATTTAAATAAATTAATAATTCAATGAGTTTTGATTTTTCTGTTTTGAGAAAAAGATAAGCAGTTTCAAATATTTCTGTAAATACGTCTTTAATAAGATTTGTGGTAAATTTCAATTCAAATATTTCAATGATATTGTTCAAACCGAAAAGATTAAAAAGAAAACTCTTGTTGATATCATTCTTGTTAAAAAACAATAAAAAAAGAGGTATTTCTTTTTTATTCTGTCTGAAATAATTTTTTATTTTCTCGATTAAGGGCTTTAATTTTGGAGAGTTGTAATAATTGATTTGTTGGTTAAAGGATAATTCGATGATTAAATCATCCATTGAATCAATTTCATTGGTCAAAAGAGTATCAATTTCATTATCTTGAAGATTATTTTCAAGGAATTTTTCTTTTTTAAAAACGATATTTAATTTTGCTTGAAAACCCTTTTTATTATCATCTTGGTTAAAGGATAAAATATCAATAATTTCATTTTTTGAAATCAACTTTAGTTGGTGTAAATAAATCAAAAATTCAATAAACTTAACTGTTGATGTTTGGTGGGATTCATAATAAATTTGAAAGATTTTTATAAATATGTCTCTGATATTTTTTGTGGTGAATTTTAATTCAAATATTTCAATGGTATCATCTAAACTAAAAAGATTGTGAAGAAAACTCTGATTAATTTTATTTTTATTAAAAAATAATAAATAGTCTAATAGCTCTTTTTTATTTCCTTTAAAGTAATTTTTTATTTGTTCAATTATAGGTTTAAATTTTGTTGAATGATCAAAATTAATTTGATGACTATAGCAGGATAGTTCAATGATGCATTCGTGAATTGAATGCTCTGCTAAAGTGATAAAAAGATTGATCTCTTTATTTTGTATATTTTTCTCAGAGAAAAGATTCTCGTTAAAATTAATATAAATTGAGTCGTCTATTCCAATTGATTTTAATTGTTTAACTCTATTTATTTTTGTGAGATTTTTAAAAACTACTGTCTTTTGATAATTTATATCTGAAAGAATAGTTGAAATTATTTTGTTGATGTAATTTAATGTCTTCAAACTCCATACTCTTTTTTCAAGAATTTTTTGTACGATTATTGACTTAAATTTTTGATCTTTAAATAACAAGGAATATTCATCTGATTTTAAATCTAACAAACCACCACTGAGAATATATATAATTTCAAAAAACAACTCTAAATCATCTTCTATTAATTCATTGATCAGTTGATTACTGATGATTAAATCTTCTTGAAAAAGTGACCTTAAATATTTTTCATCTTTGTTTTTTACCAACAACTTAATGAAATTCATAATTTCATTTTTGGAGATGCTATTTCTGTCAGACCAAAAGGATAATTGATTACTTTTTAAAAAATGAAAGTACATGTCTTTGTAGAAAATCTTTGTTCTAGTTGTTTGAGGAATTTGACTGTACTTATATGTATTGGACAAGCTCAACAATATATCATTAAATTTAGGGTCTACTTCATTGTTATTGTTTAAAAATGATTTGATCTTTTTTTTATTTAAATCACCTGATTTTGCGATATCAGTAAATAACTCATAGTAAAAGTCATTTTCAACTAATAAAAAATCAGGATTTTTTGATATTGAGTTTAAATAAGTATACCTCGCAAAAACTTGAATAAATTCATCTGTTTTATTGGTAAAGTCAAGGATGTTATGAAATTCTAAAAATCTTTTTTCAATTTTTCTGTAACTATCATTCATTTCGTCCAATAGAAAGTCTGCTTCTTCTTTGAACTCATTCATTAAGGATATTTTGGAAATTAAAATGATTGAATTGATGCTTTTATTTGATTCTAAAAATTCAATAAACAATTCGCTATCTTGAAATATTTTTTTCAAAAAAAGCTCTTGATTGTTAAATTTCTCTATACCTTCTTCTGAAAAACTATCCAATAGGAGTGTCTTTTCATTAAAATTTATAGTAGCCAAGTAATTTTTTAAATACGAGAAATCTGAGAAAAAATCATTGAACTCATATTCAATGATGTATTCGCTTTTTTTTTGAATATTTTTTTTTGATTTTCTTGAAAATTTTTTAGAGTGAGAATTTAATATTTTAATAAATTGATCATATTCTTTCAGAATAATATCTAACCCGATATTTTTTGAAGAAAACTCATCAGTCATAATCTGATGAAAAAGGCTTTTTTTTGAATACTTTACAACATCTTTAACAGAAGAATATACGATATAATTATTAGTATTTTTGGTGGAATAATGTTTGTGAAAGGAATAATAAATGTCTTTTTTTAAAGCAATTATTTTTTGAAAATCTTCGTATTTATCCCCCAAAATCTTTTTAATAAAAAATAACTGATCATCTTTTGACAACAGATCATAGATCTTTTCAAAAAAAATAAAATCCTCAAGAATCAGAGTTAAAACTTTCTCATTATCGTGAATGATAATATTTTCTTTTTTTAAAAATTGACTTAATTTTTTTTCTGAATTTAACCACCAAGGTAATGTTTTTGAGGATGAGTATTCATTTAAAAAATCATCAAAGGTTCTTTTTTCACTGACAAGATTACTATTTTGAAAAATATAATAAAATTCAATCTCTAAGTGATTTTCAATAAGGTTTGTAAGGTTTTCAATTTCTTGAATATATATATCACTTAAATTAATTTCAATCTTATCAATTACTATGTCTTTGGAGCTATCTAAATGGTTGAATTTTTTTAAAATTTTAGAAAGAAGATTATCAAAATCATTTTTAACAATTCTTGAAATTCTATTAAATATATATTTGTGATACTTACCATGTTTAATTTCAAAATCAAATTCAATTTTTTTAATTAACATTCTATTATTAATTTTAAATTGATGATAAGAATTGAATTAATTTCAATGAGAGAATATCTATTTTTGATAGTTTGTTTTTCTTTTTTAACTCTTTCCACTCTGAAAAAATTTCAGAGAGTTCTCTTATATCCTTATAATTAAGAAAGTGTAGATTAAATTTAATGTTGGCTGGAATATAATTGTCAATAATTTCTTTAATGTATTTTTTAAATTCAATATTTTGAAATCTACTTGGCCATTCTGGAAAAATTACATGAACCTCATTCGAATAATTAAAGTTATCTGGAAAATTATTAATTGACGAACTTTGAGTATTGATTTCAATTTTTAAGTTTGATTTGATAACATAATTTTGAATGATCTTTTCAATTTTATTTTGGGCTTCAATTTTAGTTTTAAAGCTTTCATTACTGATTAAAATTTTATTATCCATGACATCAAAGACTGAAATAACAAACTTATTGGTATCTTCATAGGATTTGTGTATCGAGTAATTTGATCTATCTTTAAGAAGGTCTATCAATCCATCACGCATTTCAGACAATTCAATAAAATCATTTATTTTATATGATTTAAATATTAATTCTCTATTATTAGTAAATACAGATAATGAAAACTTATCTGTATTGAGAGGTCTTAATAAAATATTTTCGATCAAATAAAAACCTTCAGTTTGAATATTTAAATCTTTTATTTTTAAGATGATGTCTTCTATTTTCTTTTTGCAATCAACTTTTTTCTCAGATTGAAAAATTTTAATAGGTTGAATAATATCCGAAGAATTATATAATAAAATATGATTCGACTCATCATCAATTATTTTGTAAGATTTTTCATTTTTGGCATTCAAAAAAAGATCTTTGAAAAAAGTGTAATTTTTTAAATAAAAATTTGCTTTATCATTTTTATAACAATAATCAGGAAGACTGAGAACTTTTATATTGGGTCCATCTTTAATTTTAACATCAACTGTTGACCAAATATATTTTTCTTTAAATTCAGCATTATTTTGATCGAAATTATATTTTGTTTCAACCTTATTGTCTTTGATGTCCAACAACAACTTAATTCTATTCTCTAAACCAGATGAACTTATTTTATTATCATTTTTAGAGAGAAAATTTTCTGCTTTATTTCTTTCATTACCTAACTTGGTAATGTTTTTTAAATAGTTAATTTTGCAATTAATTGCATAAAGTTCACAATCAATTTCTGAAAACTCTGGATTTTCGTTACGATATATATTTTTAAGTAAATCAGAATTAAAAGATTCACCAAATCTTAATAAAAGATGATCTAAGAACTTGTTTCTCCTTTGTACATAAGTATGTTCGTTCTCGATTATTTTATTAATATTAGATTGATACTCAGAAATATTTTTAGGTTTTAGTATTTCTTCCAGTCCCGAAATATCAGTTGGAACTTCAGAAAAATATGTTTTATCAACACTTTCAATGGAAAAAACATTTCTAATGTTCGCCAATTGAGCTGTGTAATTAGACATTATCTGATCAAACAACAATAAATAGGCTTTTAATTGCTTCATCTGTGCTTTCCTTAACTTTGAAGCCTTTGGGTTAAGTTCTTTATCTCTGAGTCCATAAATAGAGGGAAATTCATTAATTATAGAATAATACTTTTTTAACTGTTCTAGGGAAAATCTTCCTTTTGATGTGGTTTTAGTTTTATAATTTTTTAAAATTGAGATGTTGTCACTAGCGGAATTAGAATCATAGATTTGAGAAAAAATTATTCCATCAATATTATAATTGGTATTGTTACGAATAAAATTTATTTCACTTTCAGAATTTTCTGAAAAATAGGTATCGATACTTTCAAGAGATGGATATGAATTCTCTGAAAAAGAAATGATTTCGTCATAAATTTTAATTCCATTTTTGAAAATTACAAAATCTTTAATATTAATAACACCTTCAATATTTTTTATTATTTCAATAATTTCTGAGACATATACTTGGTTCGTTTTATCTTTCAGATTATCCTCTAGGATTATTCCATTTTTTGTTTCAACCCCTTGAAAAATCTCATCAACACTAATTTCTTTATCTTCAAAATATTCATAGCCAACTGTTTTAACTTTATCGTTTAATCTTCTTTCAATTTCTATAAATATTTTTGCTAAAATTTCTTCACCCACATAAAAAGAGTCAATAACAATATTTGCCCCAATACTAATAGTATCTTTTTTTAAAATTATGATCTTATTCAAGTCACTACATAATTTCCTGTTTTCAGATAAAATTAATTTTGTTTTATTAATAACATCATTGTAGACCTCATCACTTATGTTATCTTTGAGTTGAAGTTTAACATCGAAAAGGCCTTTAATACTAACTTTATTATCTTTTATTATTTCTAGCCATACATTATTAATTTCATCTATGGAATCAATAATTAGTCTTCTAAAATCATTAAACGTACATGGATTAGATGAAAATATTTTGTTAGGAGGAATGAATAAATTTTTACTTTCAAAATCAAAGTCATCAACACCTAACATTAATAAGTCTTCAATAGAGAAATTAGATTTATACCCTAAATCTGTAATTGCAAAACATAATTGTTCTAAAATTGTAATTCCAGGATCATGATAATTATAGTCTGTCCATTTTTCGCCAGAGAGGTTTTGTATAAATGATATTCCTTCTTGAAAAAGATCATCAAACCTTTGACTTTTACTAGAATAATTATCAGTATTTAATGTATTTGGGTAATCCACTAATTAATTAATTTTGAGATGTTGTAATGTATTTTGAAAAAATCATTCGTCTCTGGATTTATAGGCCATTTACCAGTTTTAACCTCTAAGCTATAGTTATGTAATGTTCCAGTCCATCTAAATCGAATCACTTTTTTTTTATTAAAAAGTTTTCCTAAAAAACCATAGCCACTCCAATTTGAATTTTGATAATTCTTAATTTTACTACTTGAACCTGAACCAAAAGTAGAAAGTGCAATTGCGTGTGATATTGAATAATATCCCGAATTTGCCGACCCAGAAGCATGCGCTATAATTTCAAACGCATTGATCCCATCCAAATTTTCTAAAATCTTATGCCAATTCCCATCGGTAAGCACTGTTCCTGATGCAAATGTACCTATTCTTGATTTTGAAGCAACTGTCCCATTAACATCAAGCTCAAATTTTGGGTTATCTGTATTAATTCCAACTTTATGGTCGTTTTTTATTTTAATTAGGGTTTGTTCATCTTCATTTTTAATTGATAAGCCTTCAACATTATTATGATTTGTATGAACCGTGAAATCTGCCTTTTTTTGAGATTTTTTTCTGAAAAACGATATAAGTGTTGTGAAAATACCTGTTGGATTAATTCTAAGTCCATTTTTCGGGTCTACACTAATTCCATCATCAATGACATTCATTGATGAATCAATTAAATCAATAAAATGCTTTTCACTAACAACCCCACCTTTCTTAAAATAATTCTTTAAAGTTTCTTTATTTTTTATAGCCATAAATTTTATTTTATGATGAATTGTAAATTTTTGTAATCTTCTTCGTCTGAATTTTTTATTGAATCATTTTTTTCAATTTCAAACCCTTTTTCTGAAATAAATGTTTGGTCAATCTCCAATTCATCAAAGTTGATAGGTTCAGGTTTTTCATATTCAAGTCTATCCAGAATTTTAATTTTATGATTATTTCTAGGAATAATTATTGACTTAATATTACCTGATTTTATAAAGTCATTATCGTAATTCTCTAAAGCAGAGTCATAAATTTTAATCATTTCTTTAGAATCTTTTTTAAAGTGAATTACAGAAAAACCTGTAACATAATCAACATAATACCTTGTCTTAATAAAATTAAGAATGTCTATGTTATTTATTTTAGAATTGATAATTTCAATTGATTTAGAATTCTTCCATGGGCAAATGAATTCAAGAAGATCTTTATTCAATAATTCTATTGCTCTTCCAGGGTTAAGATCTTTAAATAAAATACTGCATTTGACCCACATATCCTCAAAGATTGGATTTACAATTTCTATGCTAAATTGTGGAGAAATGTAATGATTTAAAAATGAAGATATTTCATTAATTTCAGCAGAACTGAGTTTGACTTCATCAATATGTTGATAATTTTCAATCTTTTTTAAACAAATTATTGACAAAAGATTATCATCATTGCTTACACATTTTACATAATTTAGATAACTGAATTTGTTTAAAACAAAGTGTTCAAAATCTGATTTTGAAACAGGTCTATTTTTATGTTTGAGGAGATTGCTGATTCTATAATAATATTCAGTATTATTTTCTATTAAATTTATTTTTGGAGAATCAATAGGTTGAGACACAGAAATAATCCCATTAACCTTACTTTCTAAATTTTGAAGTGAATTTGACTTTAGTTGATTTAATCTAAGATATTCATTTTCTGGAATCACCTCTGTAACATATACGGAATTGGTATATATTGATTTGATTAAACCAAGTTGATCTGCACGATTTTTAGAAATTGCTTTGATATAAAATTCATTTTTATTTAAAATATAGCCCTCTGAGTTAAAATCATTTGGTAATAATATAGAGATAACTCCACTATTTAAAAGATTGTTAGTTTGGTCATTTAAGATATTTCGGTTTGTAAGTAATTTCCACCCATACTTAGTTGTGTAATGCCATTCTATTTTGGAACTAAAATCATAATATTCATTTTCATTTTTCACAATCTCAAAAAATAAGTCAATATTTCTAATTTTATTAGATGATTTGAACCCAATTATTAACTCTCCTTCATTTTTTAAATCATAAAACATTGAATTTTCAATGGCCTCCTCTGAAAAAGTTTTTTTAATTCCATAAGGGGAGATATGAAAGAATGAATTATTTTCATCAAAATCATTTTCATTTCTATTTTTTTGATTGAAATATAATGTTGACTCTGCAGAATAGTTAATTGAAATTTCGGAAATTTTTGGAGCGAAAGGTTCATTGATGAAACTTTCTGACATCTCTCCGTTTTTAGAATTGATGTTTTTGGAAACATTGGCTGCATATACTTTTGGATACAATTTGTGACCAAAGGCATGATTTGGGTTATCTAATTCTATTTTTATGAGCCCAGTTTCGTAATCATTTGAGAAATTATTGATATAATCATTATTAATTTTGAAATTTGGAGAGAGTTGAGTTTTATTTAAGTAAGAAAAATCATGTGTTTTTGTGATTGAAATTTTATCATCAATTGTGTCAAACATAGAAAACATGTAATTTTCATTGTCTTCTACTAAATAATTAAAATCACTGAGTATGGACAATTTTAGCTTAAATACTTTATATGAGAAATTTCTATCATAACCTTTATAATGCTTCTCTAAATTGAAATTTACTTCATCCAGATTAGTATATTCCCATTTTAAATTAAAGTCAATTACTTTTTTATTGAACAACTCTTCACAACCAATATAAATTTTTGAATTGTACTTAGGAGTTGGTCCAAAAATATCAAACTCGCTAGAGTTTTGGATACTTTGTCCATCTCTAAAAATCTTCAAATCTTTAAGATTAGATACACCAGTTGTGATTTTTATTTCTTCAAATTTCATTTTGTTTAAAAATGCATAAGCATTGTAAAATGCATTTTGATTGATATTAAATCGAATCATTGGAGTTTCCACATTCATATGATATTGATGTAATTCATTATTTAAATTACAAAAAGCAGAATTCGATTTACTTAATTTAATTAGTATAGATACCGTATTATTACTCCAATCATCAGGAATTAAAATTTCATAATTATTAATGGTTTCCCATCCTGTTAATCCGGTATATGAAATTAGAAATGAATTGGAAAAAATCCTGTGAAAAACTTCATCCTCACTCATGTCAGTATTGTTCGAAATATCTATAATTAAGTCACCTAAATGTCTCACAGAATCATTGTCAAAAACAAAATCAATTCTGATATCTCTTTTTGATTTGCCTAGTTTTAAAACTGATGATCCTAACAAAAAACCAATTTCAGCCAAATCCATATTAATTTCATCGTCAATGATAAAATTTTGATCGACACCTAAAGCATTGAATAAATTAGAATCTTTGTTAAATTTATCAACTTCAGAAATATTTGAGCAGATGGTTTTTGAAAAAACAGAGGCAATGAGTCTATATCTCGAGTTAAAGTCATAAACTGAATTTTTACTCAAAAAAATTGTCATCAAAAAGGAAATTTTGGCATTATTAAGAGATAAATCATTATCAAGTTTATATTTAATTGCTGATCCATCATCATATTGTCCTGCAATTATTTTCTGACCTTTTCCAATTCTAGTTTCTACAATGTTATTATCAATCGAAAAAACAGCAAAGGTTTTGTTAGGTGGAATTTTAATTTTTTCTTGTTCAAGTATGTCTGTGTAATAATAATCTAAGTGTTTTTTTGTTATTTTATTGATATCATTTTGAAGATGTTTGTATAATTTTAAAAATGAAAATAACAATCCTATTTGAGGGTTATGATCACTTTTACTTAATGAAATCTCTAATTTTTTTATTGATCTTTTAACTAAATTTTCAATTAGTTTGAAAAGGGAGTTATTAATTAAAATTAATTTTTTGAATAATGAATCAACTAATAAGGATTTATCTTCTGTTGATATTTCCTCTTTCATACTTGAAGATGAATTTTTCCAAATAGATAAATCAAAATATAACAAGTTAACTTCATGCGAATCTTTAAATAATTTCTGATGTTTTACCGAGGTAATAATCGTGTTGTAATCTTTCAGTAATTTAGAGGCATGAACTTTTATCAAAGATTCTATTTCAGAATTTAAATTACTGTTTATCAATACAATTTTTTTATCAGTTGATCTTCTAAACCAATCATTAAGTGTATCAAAAAAATATCGAGTAAAATCTAAATATTCAAATAAAACATTAATCTTAATTTTTAAATTTTCTGAATTATCATATTGCCTAATGAGTTTTATTCTTTTTGACTTTAATTTTGAAATTTCAAATTTTGAAATTTCAGAAATCAAAAAACTTTGATCATTTGAAAACATACCATAAAAATCTCCACCAACAACATCGTCACCATTATAGTAACTAATTTCTTTAGAAAGTTGACTTACATAATTTATCAATTCAGAAATTGACCTATCATCAATATTAATTAAGTCAGGGTTTAATATGTTTTTTTTATTATTCATTTATTTGATATGTGTTCCCTCGTTAATATAATATGGAAAAACTATATTATCACGAATATTAGTTGAAATTACATTATAATCAAGTTTTATTTCGATGTAACCATTATTTAAATCTAACTTATGAATGGCTAATTTAATAACTGAGATTCTAGGTTCTATATACCCAATACTGGTAGTCATTTCAAAAATTAACGATTGTATAATGTTATTACTAATTTTTTCAAATTGTTTTTCATGAATTACACATCCATATTTTGGTCTCATGATTCTTTCTCCTAACATTGTGTTAAAATAGATATTTAAACTTTGTTTGATATCTTCTTCATCAGAGACCATTGTTACGTTTCCTGTGTTGATATTAAATTGAGGTGGGAAACTCCAACCTATTCCTAAAAAAGATTTTTTAACCATTATTTTATCCTATTATAACATTTGCACTTCCTAAAGCAATACTACCTCCATGTGCTGTTTGATCTCCCATTCTTGCAGCAGGTTTTCCACATATCATTACTGATGAAGAACCGCCAGTAATGGTGTCAGGTGGTCCTACACACGTGCAGGAATCTCCTAAAACAGCAGCTGGGATACCTCCAATTAGTACAGTTGGTGCTCCAGGACCAATTATTGGCCCTCCTATATGAGGAATTGGTGGTATCCCTGGTGTTTGCATTGGACATTGGTGAAAGTCTGATATTCTTGCTGCTGCCGGCATAATTTAATTAATTTGAACCATTGAACCTTTTACTGTTGTAATTGCTGATGAACTTATTTCTGAACCAGATGAACCTTTAGCTGAGAATTTAACCTTTGCATCGTTCTGAATATTTGCCCCATTAATAGAAATATCTGAATCTGAATTCAATTCGATTCCAGAGGAAGCTTTTAAGGTTATTTTTGATGAGGAATCTATGGTAATATTTGAATTACTTTTTAAATCAATTCCTCCTCCTGAAATAGAAATCTCATTTTTATTGACATCTTTGATTTTAATTTCTGAATTTAGTTCATCCAAAACAATTTCGTTTCCTTTTTCAGTTGAAATACTTAATTTTTCATTTTCTTCATCAAATTCTATTTTCATCTTATTTTTAGATACAATTGCCTTGTAACTATTTGTATTTTTAAACTCTTGATATGGTTTTTGTTGATTTGTATATAAACTTCCTAATACAACAGGTTGTGATGGGTTTTCAGACATAAATGAAACAATGACCTGTGTGCCAATTTCTGGTAAGAAGAAAAATCCTGATTCCTCTGAAACATAGGTATGGGATAACTTTGCCCAAATTCCATTTTCAAAAATATTATCCCAAATATTATTATTTATCGATTTTAATTCAGGAATCACAACTTTAACCCTATTTTGATTTTTTGGATCTGTTTCAATATCAGAAATCTTTCCAATATGAAGACCAGATATTTTATTCACATTGGTGATTTTTTTTAGTTTATTAACTTTAGAATATGAATCTTTAATTCCAAATGATATGCGAGTCGTCATTTCGCCCTCAGAAACTTGGTGATTTACTGAACTTACATAAACATCTCCATCAAATTTTTTCCCAAAACCTTCAAAAGAAACAACTGAATCAATATCTAAAGTTGGTACACCTCTAAAACTAGACTCACCAAAAATTCTATTTAAGCGTAATAATTTTAATTTTGAAAAACCGATATTATCAATTTCATTATAGGAAAGATCATATGTATAGTCCAGAACAACTTCATCGGGCGAAAAATAGTCTAAATCAGATGTATTCAGATTATCAGTAGAAATCATTTTATTTATTGGCTCACTAGCTTCCTTTGTGATTTTTTCATTATTAAAACTATCTATTGAGTTAACAATCAATTTCTTAATTTGATTTTCAGATTGTTGTTTGGCATGAAAACTATATGTTGTTCCACCATTTGAAATAATCAGTTCAGATGATTTTTCACATGAAGGATTTTTAAAATCTAAATAATTATTGGTATTGACGATCACCATTCCATTCATAGACGCTCTTTCTAGAATAAATTCCCAATCATTGTTATTGTATTTCGGAAAAAAATCATGAGAAAGATTGACCTCCTGAATGTTAGATTCGAGACCATTGATATTTTTGACTAAATTTTTAACAATGTCTGATTCCATCATATCTTCATATACTTCATTCGTGTATGAATTTGTTAATTTTATAGCTTTATCCACGCATTCAACTTTTAAAAGACTTTTTTCTGGATCATTCTGATATCCGTTCAATAAATTGATAGAATTAGATTCAATAACACCCTCAAAAACATTTGAGTTATCTTGTTCATATCCAATTTTAATGACTATTTCATTTCCAACATCAAAAATGGAGTCTTCAATTTCAGGAAATTCATTTTTATGTCGATCCCCTCCATAAATTTCTATAGAAGCTCTACTTATTTTATTGATTTCTTTTTTAGTTAATATTTTATTAATTCTATACTTTTTATTTAATTTAATGCCATTAATTATAACATCGAACGAAGCTTTCTTATTTAAAGAATCTTTAGGTCTATTTAAATTATTTGACATTATCTATTTTTTTAAAGGAGGTAAAATTAGTTGATTTCCATTTTTCAATTCTCTTACAGATGCCAACCCATTTGCTTCAGCTATTTTGATGTAATAAAATTTATCATCGTAATGATCTAAACTGAATTTAACCAAATTATCTTTATCTTTAATTAAAGGCATTCTTGTAATATCAGGACTCCTGAATGTTCTATCGCTAAAGGGGTTATCCACCTCAGTTACAGTTAAATTTACTACTGCTCTTAAAGCATCCCCATTTCTATCAAAAAACGTATAATCATATTTTAATGCAGTTACCTGACCATAATTAAAATTGGTGAATGTATTACCCCAAGTCAAGTGAACATATGGGTTTTTGTGCGTCTCATCATTTGGTATTACACAGATAGTTTGAAGTTTATTAATGCAATCTTTAATATTATTCCCATCGATTGAGTTATCGACTACACCTGTACTGTCCAAAGTAAATTTGAAAGTGATTTTTGCTGGTTGAAAAGTTGCAGTTGTAGTTGATTTACTTTTTCCATCCGCATCCTTACTCTCCTTAAGATTATCTGTAGATTTTGTAACAGAAATTGAAACAGGATTCAACTGTAATGCGAAATTTTTAAAAGGAACACCGCCATCAGTATCAGTGTAGGCGTTTATTACTAGTTTATTCATAATTTTGAATCAAGTTCTATTTTTTTTAAGACACCATCTGTACACTCATCAATGAGGTGTTTTTTTTGCTCTTTTGATAGTGCAAATTTATACCTAGAAAGATATTCTTCTATTCGATCATTAATTATCTTTATAACCTCCTGATCGGCTGCATCAAACTCTCCATTTACCCTTCCTTTTATTATTAATTGTTGAATTTCTACCATAAATTTTTTTTAACTATTAAACACCGATACTATCAGGAGTTTCAACTAAATCTCTTGTTCTTGTATACTTACTGAAACTCAGTGTAATCGTTTCAATTAAAACTTCAGACTTTTGAGAATTTAATTCCCCTAAGGTTACTGAGGTTGGATAGGCATTGAACAATGTAATAGTTTCAACTGTAACTCTTTGACGATTTTTATTAAAATCTTTCACATGTATTTGAATTTTTGCAGTTTCAATTCTATTGGTATTTAACCACCCAAGTGTTTCAAACCAAAATTGCAAATAAGCAGGATACCTATTATCTCCAAAATTTCTTAGAACACCTCTTTTAAAAGTAGCGTCTTTGTAAGAAAAATGACTTGGTAAATGATATTCACTTTCATAATCACCACCATCTTGTATTTTTTGTGTTTTGCTTGATCTTGAAATACCACTTATTGATTGGAAAGCTGCATTATATTCCTTTTTATCAATTAAAAAAACAACATCAAATTTATATCCTAAAATAGGGTATTCATCAAACGGTTTTATACTACCTGTAATAATTGGACCTCTTTGAACATTTGCTGCAAATTTCTTTTTTACAGTTTTTTTTCTAGAAAGAGTCGCTCTATTTAATAAGCTTCGAAATTTACCTGAAATTTTCTTTGCTGAGTAAGATCTTCTTCTTAAGGATTTTCTTCTAGAACTTCTTCCTGTAGAAATTCTTTTTCTAGAGCTACCTCTAATAGGTTTTCTTTTGGTTCTTTTTCTAGAACTTTTTCTTCTTCTTCTTCTACTAGACATAAAAAATTACAAATGATAAAAAATCAAAAATTTAACACCAAGACTGTTTAAAAATCAAATATTATTATTATTTAATAAATATCGATTTTTTTATTTATAAATTCAATAAATTTTTAATAATAAATGACTTTTAGTTAAAATTTACTATGTTAAAAGTGTTTTTTTTTTTAATTTAACGCTATTGATATAATAAAACTCAAATCTTGTAATTTAATTGAAAAATTCACTATTCAAATTTAAAGGCTTAAACCCATATAAATTTTCTGATTCAGACTATTTTATTGGAAGGAATAAATCTATTGAATCAGCTTTAGAAATTTTTAAAAAAACAAAAATATTAATAATAAATGGTCCTGAAGGAAATGGTAAAACTTCATTTATTAATGCTGGTTTATTAAAAAGAATAAGGTCAGGTTTCCCCGGAAAATCAGGAAGAAATTGGAGTGTATGCTCTACCAGGCCAGGAATCTCTCCTATAGCAAACCTATCCAGATCACTATCAACTAATAATGAATTATATATTAATTCAAAGCCAAATGCTTCAGACTTTGAAGATTATATTAAAGTAATCAATAAAAAAAAAGGTTACGGTTTAATTGAAGTATACAAGGAATCTGAAATTTTTGAAAAGAAAAATTTGTTGATAATCATCGATCAAGTAGAAGATTTATTTAAATATTCAAAAATTTTTAATAGTGAATTATCATCTGAAGATGATCTTTTAATCGATCTAATATATAAGTCTGTAAAAAACCAATCATGCTCCATATATTTTATTTTAAGTATTCAATCTTTTTATTTCTCAAAATTGAATATTTATGGGAAGTTCTCTGAGCTTCTCAGTATTAGTCAATTCAATTTACCAAACATTAATCTGAAAAACTTTTTTTCGGAAATAAAAAATAAAATAAATTTTCAGATCTCAGAATCTGTTTTTGAAAAAATCAAATTACAAGTCACAGAAAAACCATCTTATTTAACCAATTTTCAATTCTTACTGAAAAAATTTAATGATTCAGAATTTTCAAAAGATATGATTTTGAGTGATGAGATTTTTAAAAAAAATGGGGGGATAAAAAATATAATCAATTTTAGCTTTGACGAATATTTCAAAAAACAAGACAATCAAACGAAATTGGCAATTGAGTTTATTTTTAGATCATTAATACATTCAGAATTTGAGAATGAAAGGAATTTTTATCAAAGATTTAAATACACAAGAGAGTATTGTAATTTTTTGTCAGAGGATTTAACTAGTTTGTTGCTTAAAATCAATGGAGAATTTGGTGAAATATTTGATATTGTTACTGAAAATATTTCAGAAATTAAATCCAAATTGAATTACAAAATTCATGATGATGATATTATTATACTTAAGTATTCTAAAAGTTTAAATTGGAATAAGTTTAAATCATTACAAAAAGAAGAAAATTCGCTCTATAGTTCTTTTGAAAAATTACAAAGTATAATTAATGAAAATAAGGAAATTGAAAGTAAAGATTTAGAAAATGGCATTAATTTGATGTCAAAACAAAATATCAATAATCAATGGTCAAAAAAATATGATTTCAATTTTCAGTCAATCAAACAATATTTAATCAGTCAAAAGCAAGAAAAAGAAAAAAAATTAGACATTCTAAATGCACAAATAGAAAGTGCCAAAAAGAGAAAAAAAATATTAATTTATGTTGGTGTATTAGTAGGGTTTTTATTAGTTATAATTTTAGGATTTGGAAGTTATGATTATTACGAGATGAATCAAGAAGAGCGTGAACTTAAAGAAAAAGAAAAAATGATAATGGAGCTTGAGCAAGATAAAGATTCTCTTAAAAAATATTCTGATGGGCTTTTAATAAAAATTGAAAAGGATTTAGATTCTCTTGATTCTACCAGACAGATAATTAAGTCTAGAGAGGATTCGATTGTTGAAAAAAACAAAAAAATAGTTTCTAGTCAGTTAAAAATCTCTAAACAAAGACAGGAGATTTTGAAAACAATTAATTTAATTGAAAACGCCAATGATAAATTAGACATCAATCAAAAATTTATCAAGCTAACAAAAAAAGAAATTAAATTAATTAATGATATTAAAAATCTTACCAAAGAAACCAAGCTTTTAAGAAATAATGAAAGAGAAAAAATTTTAATTTCTGCTAAAAGAAGTCTCTCTCTTTATGATAGTTATTATAAACTTCAAAAGTCAAAAGATAGTTTAATTAAAACTCACGAAAATGATTTAAAATCATTGAAAGAACTTACTTTAGTGACAGAGAGAAATGATATCAATAATCTAAGAAAATTAGCTAATAATGTAATTTCAAAAATTAATGGTGTTAATAACATTACTGAAGTTAAGGATTTTAATTTATTAAATGAATTAAACAACGGAAAGAATAATCAGCTAAATAAAATTTTAATTACACCAGAAAATAGAGTTTTTTCAGCAGGTAAGTCTAAAAAGATTTATTACTCAAATGAAATTGATAAAGGGTTGAAAAATCTTACTTTTTCCGAATATGGTCTTCATTCAGAAATTACTTCAATTGAATACATAAATTCAGATGTATTATTTGTAGGTCTATTAAATGGTGAAATTTGGTATTTAAGCATTGATGAAAAAATAAAAACAAAAATATTCCCTAAGAGAAAAAATAAAAACTCTCCTCCAATATCTTCTTTACTCTACCTCAATCAAAAAATATATTCATTATTAGAAAATTTATTAATTGAATACGATTTAAATACAAGGGTACTGACGGAAGTCATTATTGGGGAGCGTAATAAAGAGAAATTAGTTGAATTTACCTTTGATGATAAAAATAATCTATATATTTTAACTTACCAGGGTAATATCATAGAATATGATATTAACAAAAGAACACATAGGCAAATTTTCAGAAGTAAGAATGATATTTTATCTTATAATGATAAAGTAACTAAGGTTGAATTTTTTGAAAATAAATTTATTTTTTCAACACTTAATGGATGGATTTATATATTTGACCAGGACAACAGAGAGTTAAAATTTAAGCAAAGAATTCTTGCTCATAATTCTGAAATAGTTTCTTTATACTACGATAAGGAATTAAATAAATTATTTTCATCCTCCTCTCAAGGTACTTTTTGCATAATAGATATAAATTTTGATCAAAATACCCCACAGTCCAGAATAGATATAGACTTCGGAGTCAATAGTATTATCACTGATGTAAAAAGTTTAAATATTGAAGATAAAAAATTCATTATCATGAGTAACTCTCAAGGAAACTTATCATTGTTGAATCTTGAATTAAATGAAGTTTACAATTACATAAAGAAATTTATCAATAATTAAAAAAATCTCATTATTGAAATATATAATTCTTTCTAACCCAAATGGAGGATTACAAAATCTTTTGTTACTGAATATTATAGTTGAGAATATCAAAAAACTCATCACTATTGAAGATGAAATTTCTTTGATTTTATGGGGTACAAAACCAGAAGAGAATATATATTTTAAAAAAGAGAATTTTAAATCTTTAATTAATATAAAGGGAATTAAAAACCATTATAGAGTTATTAAAAAAATAAACAAAGACGATTCAAAAAAAATAATAATTGACTTGTCTGAAACATTTTTAGGTAGATTTTACAATTTTCTTATACGAAAAAATAAGTTTTTTTTTCATGTAATCAACAACAAAACTAATATTGGGGGTGACAAAAAAATAATTGACTTATTTAAGAATTTATCTAAAAAATTAGATCTTAAAATTACACCTATACTAACACCAACAGAGTATCTAAACATTAAAGAATTAAAAAAATCAACTGACTACTTGAATTGGACTTTCAAAAGCTCAGGTCTCGAGAATATTAATAAAATCAGATTTGTATATGTTCTAATTAAATCAGAGAATCCTGAGATTTTTCTTGAAGAGTTGAATTTTTTGTTTAAATGTTTAAATGAAAAAATTAATCTAAAAGTTATCCTTACATTTCAAAATTTTGAAAATAATTCGGATCAATTTATTGATCAATTTGGAGAGAAAATAAAAGATAAAATAATTGGAAGAGATTTCTGGAGTTGTGATAAAAATTTCATCGTGAATTTGATTTTAAATTCTAGGTTTGTATTCACAGATGATGAAGTATATAAATTTTATTCTGCGAAAAGAGACAAATATTCAATTTTATTGGAAAAGGTTGAAAATAATTCCAAAACAAATGAGAATGATATATTAAGAAATAGAATAAATTCTCTAATCAAGAATTGTTAAACAACAATTTTTAAACCTTCGTGAGCAAACACGATAGTTTCTATTGCTGCTTCTGATGAAGTTGAGTTCATGTCTGTTGGGGTTACTTGAATAGGGAAAGCATTTTTTAGTTCCCAGGTCATTTCTGGATTACCTTCCTGATTTAATAATCTAATAACTACCGTAGATCTTTGATAGGTGTTTAAATTAACCCCCTTGATCCAATTATAAAATTCATTATCTTCTGTAAAAACACCTTTTTTTAAGGTAACATCAGAATATTTAACCATACTTGGCATATTAATAGTACCATTTCGACTATTGCTATGCCTATACTCAATAGCTTCAGTAGAAATATCTAAACCACTAACTTCTTGAAAAGGTAAATCTGTGAAATCACCGATATCAACAGAAAAATAAAATTTAGGTAATGGCCAATAATCGTCTTGTACACTTCCTGTTCCAGGTGTTGGCGATGACATATGATATTTATATTTACATAAAGAACATAAAACTTAATAATTTTATGTTCTTTATGATTCTAAAAAAATTGTTACAGTACTACTTCAAGTCCCTCGTGAGCAAATACAATTGTTTCAATAGCAGCTTCAGAAGCCGTTGAATTCAAATCAGTTGGAGTTACTTGTAGTGGAAATGCGTTGTTTAATTGCCATGTAACCTCAGGTTCACCTTCTTCGTTGAGGAGTCTTATAACAACAGTAAGTCTTTGATAAGTATTTAAACTGATACCACTTATCCAATTGTAAAACTCATTATCGTCAGTAAAAACTCCCTTTTTTAGGGTAACATCTGCATATTTGAGCATTCCAGGCATCTTAATAGCTGAAAATGCTGGGCTATTCCCATGTCTATATTCAACTGCTTCAGTTGAAATATCTAAACCACTAACTTCTTGGAATGGTAAATCTGTGAAATCACCTATGTCAACCGAGAAATAAAATTTGGGTAAGGGCCAATATTGGTCTTGAGCTTCTCCGGTTCCTGCTGTTGGTGTTGCCATAATTTAATGTTTTATTAATTAATGTTATATTATTTTTAAGATTCTTGTTGTTTTTGTTCAAATGTTAAAACAATGAATTCTGCTGGTCTGACAATTGCTACTTTTACAGTCATCTTTAAAACACCATCCAAAATATCATTGGCTGTCATTGTTGAACCTAAACCTATTTCTATTTCAAAGGCTTCGCTGGTGCTAGATCCCACTAAAAGTCCTCCAATCCATTGATTGTTAAGGAAATTACTAACAGTAGCTCTTAAAGTTGACCAAGTAGTAGAATTGTTTGGTGAGAACACAAATGCTTCAGATGCAGATTTAATACTTTGTTCTAAGAATGTCATAGTTCTTCGAACACTGATGTATCTCCAATCTTGAGAATTACCATCTAATGTTCTAGCTCCCCATACTAAGGTCCCTTTGCCTGTGAAACTTCGAATAGCATTTACTGCTTTTCCATTAAGTGGTACATTCATATCTTCTTGATCATCAGAATTAATATTTACACAAGGAGATATTACAGATCCAAGGCTAATATTTGCAGGAGCTTTCCCTACGTTGAATGCACCATCAACCATGGAATATGCACCGGCCATTGCAGAACTAGGTGGCATGATATTCAATGAGTCTAAAATTTGAGCAAGAATTAAATTATAAGTTGGGCTAACAGATGATAAGATCGTATGTGTTGAAGCTAAATCACTATTCTCTGGATCAATAATTTTAGCAATTTCTGATTTTATAGCTTCGGCTTTGGCTTCAGAAATTTTATTGGCTTCTAAATTAGAATCAACTTCAGAATTTAAAATTTCAGTAAGGGAATCAGGATTACTAACTCTAGAATAAGTTACTTCTGATGATGAAATTACATTGGTATTTACAAAAGGGTAATAGGCTGCTCCCCAGGAAAGATGATTTGAACCGATACCTTCTCTAAATTTAGTAATCACGTCATCATCACTATGAGTTCTATCAACAGTTCCATTGTAAACATCTAAAATAGCAAATCTATTTCTCATTTTGTGACCACAATGAGCTAACATCTCAGCTTGAGTTGAGTAACAATCATTTTCTGACATTAAAACTGCATCAGGAACTACTAAAATAGTAGGTTCTAAATGCTTTTCTAATGCAACAATTCCACCATTATTTTTTTTGTCTGATATTTTTTTTGGAGAGACTTTATCTCCATAATCTCCAACGGACACAATATAACATTCTGATCCTCCATTGTTGAAAAACAATCTCAGTGAATCATACATCATAAATCTAGTTGATTTTACCATCCTAAGATTGAAAGCAGCTCCTTCCTCTGAACTAATTTCAAATTTAGTTTCTGATGATCCACCAAATAAATTATTGTATTCAGAAAAAGAACTTATTCGAGTTGGAACATTGGTTAAGTTTTTACTTCCCCTTGCAGCTTTTTCGGTATAACCTACAAAAGCGGTTACAGCTGTTGGAACAGAAACTACTGTATTCCCAAAGGCGCTTTTTTCTTCAATGTAAACACCCGGTGTTGCTAATTTTGTTGCCATAGTTTTTGTAATTTAAATTTTCTTGTGTTTAATATTTTTTCTTAACAATCAGTATTCCCAAGAATATAATCTGTCCTTGAAAACAACTAATATAAATCGTAAATTTGATATAAATAAATAATTCTACATCAAGTTATTAACATTTTAACTAATCTACAGTTATATAAATGTCTGCAATAAAAATTTTATTGATTTTATCATAAGAAATATTTTTTGCAGTTGGCTGAGGTAAGGGTAGTGAAAATGATTTGAAAAAATCATCATCTTTTTTTAATAGATATCTTAATTGATATGTTTCTTTAGAATTAATTTTATCCTCTAGGATCAAAGAATAGATTTCTTTTCCTGAGGGAGAGACTCTTTTGACAAAATTTGAAAGTTTATATTCTTCTTCCTCATTTGTAACATAGTAGGTGTCTATATTATTATTTTTAAGAATTAGATTGTATCTAATATATATATCACGAGACTTGAATGATATTTTATATGAAATATTATTTTGTAATTTTTTTGAAGGAACATTGCCAAAAAAACCGTAGGTCTCATTCAAAGTCAAACAAATTTGACCTGTTAATTTCTCTTCACTTTCGAGAGTGTTTTTCGGATCAACAAATTCATTACTATGCAATAGCTCTCCGTATTTATTTTCAAATAACAACAAGCCATCATTATTAAAAGGTAAATCAGTATAATTCAGAAAATAATTATCCTTAAAATAAAGAAAGAAATTAAGTTTTATAGTGTCATTGAAGGATGAACTTTTGAATCTTTCGTTACTGTCAGATAAAATGACAAAACCATCATTTTTTTTTCTGAATACCAGTCCGTAATTCTTCATTAAACTTAATGTTTTAGAATCTGTAATAATATCAAAAAATTTAAGTTTACCATCATTGAAATAATTGTGAAAGAAATCAACAGAAATGATCTTTTTAAAGCTCGAAATAAATTCAAATTTTGATTTAATATCCATACAATTTAAATATTACCTTAAATTTAATTATTATCACCCATTATTGGCGGTATATCAACATTGATTTGTTCACTGTCAAATTTAACTTGCTTTATTTTGTAGGCACAAGAAGGAACATACTTCGTACCTATAGCACCCCATAGTCTCATTGTATCTGGCATCGCTAAATTGTGTATTTCGACGTGAAGTTTCGAATTTGACAAGGGCAAACCTGGAGTATCAGAAAAGTGAAACATTGGATGTTTTTGAAAAAACTCAACAACAAGAGAAATATATCTTAATGATTCGACATATGAATTGTTTGAAAAATAGGCAGCAAACATAATATTCACGTTTAAAACAATCACAGGATTGTTAATCAACCTTCCAATAGATTTATTTTTTGATGTTTTATCTTCTTCTAGACTCAATAAAAAAACAGAAATTTTATTTTGGACTCCATCACTAACATTTCCTTTGAGATCTACTAGATTTTTCACAACTACTATATCGTCATTGATTAAAAGTCTATTTTTTATATAGGTATTAACTCTGCTAGAAATTGCTGTAATAATATTATGAATCATTGAATAATATTTTAGTTGATCAGGATTTTTATAGTAGTCACAATTACCCTGATAATATAAATACATATAAAAGAAACGATACAACCTATGATATATAGTTGTACTGAAAAAATTTTTTCAATGGATTTTAAGTTTTTGTCAGTAGAGGATAATTCAAAAAATTCCATGAATACAAAAGATACGAATAATGAAAGTACAATGGTTAAAATCAACCAAAAAATTTCTCTGTAAATTATTTTCTTCATATTCTAAGGTTTGTCTTTATTTCTTATGGTAATTTTTGATCCAAGATAAAAAAGTAAAGCTCCAATAAACATCGCTATATAAAGATTAAGTTCACTTCTTATATAGATTCCATATCCATTGGCAAAGAATAAATCATTGATAAAAACAATTGTTGGTATCAAAAAAATATATCCAATGGTTAAAAAAAGTAATGAGTTTATTTTTCCTGATGTGATTATTTCTCTGACTTTATGATCATTTAACAAAATTAATACCGCTATGATAACTGAAAATAATAGAAAAACAATAATAACCACATAAATATTTTTGTCTTTAATCAAGCTCTTAGCAAACCTAATAGGGAATCCATTAACTTCTCCAATCGGATCAACATAAGACCTATCGTTAGTTGAAAACGTTTCATCTATAAGGTTCCATAACTCATATCTCTGGCTATCATATCCAAGTGCCCATAAACCAACTCCTTTCAATCCTTGAGTCATTGCAAAAGCATATTTTTTTGATAATGTAAATGAATCATCATAAAAAACTTCTTTCATTGTATTGTCGTCAAACACCATTGATATCTGTTTACTCATTGAAATTGCATCTAAATCAATTTGATATTTTAAATCAGGATTTTTAATAAAAAAATCATTTATTTCTTGATAGGTTAATTTTCTTTCTATTGTGGCTTTAATATCTATTTCTTTTTTTGAAATTGAATCAATAACAGGCTCAACATTATACATCAAGCCATAATAAGGAAGTGCTAATATGGTTTTATTTTTATCAGCCCCAAAAGAATCATATATTTTTAAAGTATTAGACAAACTGGGTTGATTATTTTCAGACTGTAAGGGGGAGGTAGCTCCTGGAACTGATTTTAAATGAAAATCATACCCCATAATGATAAATAAATTTACAACCTCTCCAACCCCCTCAGGTAAAACTAAGTCAGAAAGTTTTTTTACTGAATAATTTTCCATCCTCACAGATGCAGGTAATGATAATGAGAGAAAAGGATTTCCTTTGTTTTTCTTATAAAATTCTTTGTGTAAATATATTTTGAATTCTTTGACAAATTTTAAAAAGTTTTTTCTTTGACTTGCAGGAACATTTTCGAAATTTATATCAATACCATCTCCATCTTTCAAAAGAACCAATTCTGATACTTTAGAAAAGAGAGTTTCCCAAACCAAAGGATCAGAATCAAGAAATGTCACTATGTTTTTTTCCCCGTGTAATGATACAGTAAGCAAAACTCTTGTTTTGTTTTGTTTCGCAATTTTAACGAACTCAGAATCTGTCCAACCAGATAATTCAGACGGGTTTTGATTGTCTCCAGTTAATGGATCTACTTTATATGAAAAATATGAAATGGTTGATAATAAATTATAGGGATAATTTTTCCATTTTGATTTCATCCAATAGGGATGCCAGCCAAAAACTTCAAATTCACTTGCTATATGATTTGATAAAGAGTCAGAAACTGAAAAAACCTTGGCAGGACCTGTGATTTCGGAATTATCAATTACTTTTCCTGGGTCAACTCCATTAATTATCTCAAATATATATCCGTGTTCATTGATTATATTTTTTTGATTGATAGTATTGAATTGAGTTGAATTATCAACTTGCCCCGAATTCTTATCATTGTTTTTATTCCCTAAACCTAATCTTTTAGAATAATTATTTTTTTGTCTTTCAAATCTATTTACTTGGCTAAATGTTTTCTTAATTACTCTATCGACTTGTTTCAATTGGTCACAAGATGAAAATGTTAAAAAGAATAATAAAACTGTATATCTAATATGTTTATTAATATTTTTCAAGAACCTACAAGTGTTAGTTTAATATATTTTTTAATTTCACCTACTTCTTTTTCAACTTCAAATTTTGAAGGAATTAAAGAAATAGAGATAACAACAAACTGAATGTTAAAATCATATAATTTTGAATTATTTATTATTTTTAAAGCCCCCTTTTTTTTCAAATTATTTGTATAATAATTATCAACTATATAGGTGGAATAATTCTTAGAAAAGTTCATACTTCTTCGATCAAAAGTATTATTTTCAAAAATGATACTCAAGTCCTCATTTATTGAAAATAATTTTTTAAAATCACTGATATCAGTTTTTGCGTTATTTAATTCATTTTGTGCAAATAAAGATAGCGGGTTATTTTTATTGTCATCGAATGAAATAGAATCGCTAGATTTTAAACCGACCCAATATGACCAACTAATTAAACTGTCCTTGCTTTTTACAAGTATAGGGAATATTTTCTCATTGGATCCACTTAAATTTAATTTAGAGGTAATTTTGTGATTTAAGTTAGATTCAATATTGTAAATAGTATCATACCTTGTTTCAATAATTTTCTTTGTTGTAAATATTGTATCTAAAATCTTTTCTGATTTTAAACTAACTTTCGATAATTTCTTTAACTTTAAGTATAAATCAGATTTGAATAATCCTAGATTTTTGAGAAGATTATCATTTTTTATTTCAACATTCAAAGTGTTGTCGGCAGTTACAGTGAATGATGATTTCAGATTATCTTTTTTACCAAGGTTTTGTTTTAAAATTCGAGAAAAATCTCCTTCTTTGATTTCGAAGGATTTTAATTTATTTCTACTGTTATTTTTGAACTCAAATAAAATTTGATCATTCTCTTTGACATCATAGTAAAAATTTAGAGGAATCCCTCCTGTGGGTGAGATTACATTAATATCAGCAAGTAAAATAGTATCCTTATGATTATTGAAACTAATTCTATCAACTAAATTTTTTTTTGAATAATCAACTGTTACTGTTCTATTGATTAATAATTCATTTTTAAGACTGTCAATGAATTCTTCCTGGCTAAAACTATTTGAGCTGCTGTTGATTAGCCTTTTGGAAATTATACTTTTTGAAACATTTGCTTTTGAATTAATTCTTTCAATTTTTTTAACTGCAGATTTGCACGAAAAAATTAATAAAAGAAATGTCAATTTTAGTATTTGGTTAATCTTCATTTTTGAAATTATTTTTTAATTTTTCATATCTTTCAAATGCCTCTTCCCTTTTGATGTTTTTAATTCCATTTTCCTTCACTTTTAAGTCTATTTCAGCATCCATTCTTTTTAATTCTGCATTTTTAGATCTTAATATTTTTAAAGAATCGGATGAATTTAAATAATCCGTCTCGTACTCAATCTCACTTTTCATAATCAAAGTTTCATAAGGACCTTTCTTTGAAAACAGTTTAGTTAGCATAGGTGATATTTCAACCATGATAAATATAAGTAAAATAAAATTTGAAGCAATTCTATTAACAGAATTTAAAGCTTTGACTTTATCAAAAAATCCGTAGGAAGATTCTTTAATGACATTTATTTCATTCTGATACTTTTCTTTTAAGTTAAGTTCTTTAAAATTTTCAAGATTAATTAGTGAGTCTTTTTTTTTCAATTCAATTTTTAATAAACGGCTTTCTTCTAACCATCTCTCCTTCTTAGACTGGTATTCAATCCCTCTACCTCTAATCATTGTTCCGCAACTACCATCTGCCTCACATAAATAATCCTCCTTAAATTGATCAACATAATCTTTTTTTTCCTTAAACTTTAATTCAAATTGTTCCTTTTTTAAATCAACTTCAGCAATACTAGATTTAAAATTTTCATATAGAACATTCGTTTGATTTAATTTATCAAGTTTATGAAAGTTATTAATTTCTTTTTCAAAAAGTTTTATTTCAATAGGTTTTGAAATAACGATAGCTACCATTAATGCAATTATAAATCTTGGGAACGCTATTATTAAATTTTTAACAAATGAATCTGTTGGCCTGAGGCTAATAACAATATACCTGTCTAAATTAAAAATTATAGAAGCCCAAAAAATTGAACCCAGGATAATAAAAATTATATTTTCAAAAATTAAAGAGAGTGCAAAAAATGAAGAAATGAAGGCTAAAATTGTGGTTAGAAAAATAGTAGCTCCTATCGTTGAATATTTGATAACTTCAAAATTAGGACAACGTAATATAATATCCTTGCTAACACCAGAGCAAAACAAAAAAAAATTAGAAATTGAACTTAGTTTTGACATCTTTAAATTTAACCTAAATATATAGATAATGTTTTTATTTATAAAAATATAATTGCAATTATATTTTTTAATCAACTTTTATTTATAGGTGTGTTTTTAATTTTTTTTAATATTTTTTCATCCTTTTTAACTTTGATTTGAATTTTTTTAAACTCATAATTACCATTCATTGAATATTTAAAACTAAAATTACTATCTTTTTTTATTACAAATAAATATTCTCCATTTGATGTTAACTTACCAATTCTTTTTTCATATACTGTTAATTCAGGCATTAATTTATATTCTATTATTACTGTTTGACCTTGGTAACAAACAAATTTTTCACCCTTGGAATCTATGACAGGACTCAAATAAATAAATTCTTCTACATATGGGTCATAAACTTTGACATCTATATTAATTTCTTCATTATTGATAACTTTTATAAAAAGATATTTTAATATATTTTCTTTTTTATTTGACGCCTCTAATTTGAACAAAGTATCATTTTTAAGTTTTAATTTTAAGTGATTTAAATTATTAATATTGTCTATATTTGGAGAAATTTTAAAAAAATCAGCGTTCTCTAACTCCCAATTTAGTGTAATTAATTGATTTCTATAAACGATAGTTTTGTCAGCGTAGAAATTGACTTTTATACTATCGTTTTTAAATTTGATTTCTTCAGAACTTTTAACAATATTTGAAAAGATATTTTCAAAATATAAAACTTGCTTTTCTACATCGTCATTGGTTCTGTAAAAAATTTTATTAATAACATTTACTTTATCGTAAATCAAAAAATGACTGTCGTAATGATAAATTTTAGTATCAGAATTCCAATAAACTTTTGCGCCACAGTCAATTAATCTATTGACAAGGTTGTACATTCTAAGTGATTTTTTTTCATCATCAGAGGAAATAACAATTTCTGCATAAATTTCTTTCTCTAGAATTTGAAATAATGATTTTGAAATAAACAAGATATCATTTTCATTAATCAATAGCTCAATACTATAATTGACTCTTTCAAGTGTCTTACTTAATTCTTTTGAGAAATTTGTTGCAGTATATAATGTATACATAACTTTAGAAAACAATTAGGTCTATTGTTGATAATTTTAATTAACAAAAATAATTTAAAACAAATTTTAAATATATTGACTTAAATTATAACTAATCAAAAATGACATAGTATTACAAAAGTACCAATAAAATCTACGTAAACATCTATCAAAAAAACAAAATAAAATATGTAATTTTGTACTTCAATTTTTGATAGTCAATGAATATTCAAACCCTTTTAGAAGCTAAAGTAAAAGAAGGTTTTTTAACACTTTTTGAAACCACACTACCTACGGTAGAATTTCAAGCAACACGAAAAGATTTTGAAGGTGATATTACCATTGTTGTATTTCCTATGCTGCGATATAAAAAAGGAAATCCTGCCCAAATTGGAGAAAGTTTAGGAGCGTATTTGGTTGAAAACGTAAAAGAAGTTATTGCATATAATGTTGTAAAAGGTTTTTTAAACTTAGTTATTGATGATAGCGTATATCTTCAATCTTTTAATGCTATATATGCACAAGATAACTTTGGCCTTTCGTCCAAATCAAAAGATGTAGTCATGGTAGAATATTCTTCTCCAAACACTAATAAACCACTTCATTTAGGACATGTTAGAAATAATTTACTAGGATATTCGGTAGCAGAAATTTTAAAAGCTTCAGGACATAAAGTTTACAAAACACAAATCATAAATGATCGTGGTATTCATATTTGTAAGTCTATGTTGGCATGGAAGAAATTTGGAAACTCAGAAACCCCTGACTCAACAGGGATGAAAGGTGACAGCTTTGTTGGAAAATATTATGTAGAATTTAATGATGCCTACAAGAAAGAAGTTAGTACTCTAATTGCTAATGGAATCCCTGAAGAAGAGGCAAAAAAACAAGCTCCTATTCTTATGGAGGCCCAAGAGATGTTGTTAAAATGGGAAGCTGGAGAAGCTGAGACTGTAGCACTCTGGAAAATGATGAATAGCTGGGTTTATGAAGGATTTAAAATTACTTACAAAAATTTAGGCGTAGATTTTGACACATTATATTACGAAAGCAATACTTATTTATTAGGAAAAGATGTTATTGAAGACGGAATTACCCGAGGTGTATTCTTTAAAAAAGAAGATGGATCTGTATGGTGTGATTTGACAGATGAAGGACTAGATGAAAAACTAGTATTGCGTTCAGACGGAACAGCCGTTTATATGACTCAAGATATTGGAACAGCCATTCAGCGTGTAAAAGATCATTCAGACATTAATGGAATGGTATATACCGTTGGTAATGAACAAGACTATCATTTTAAAGTTTTATTTTTAATATTAAAAAAATTAGATTTTTCATGGGCAGCCCAATTATATCATTTAAGTTATGGTATGGTAGATTTACCCTCAGGAAAAATGAAGTCTAGGGAAGGAACTGTGGTTGATGCAGATGAGTTGATGTTTGAAATGACCGATACTGCAAAAAGTATTTCTCAGGAATTAGGAAAATTAGATGGTTATTCTGAGGAAGAAAAATCAAATTTATATCGTATCATTGGTTTAGGTGCATTAAAATATTTCATTTTAAAAGTTGATCCAAAAAAGAGGATTTTATTTGATCCTAAAGCCTCTGTAGATTTTCAAGGAAATACAGGCCCATTTATACAGTATACTTATGCAAGGATACAATCAATATTAAGAAAGGCAAAATTCGATTTTAGTTTAGAAATAAAACCAATTAGTACTTCTTTACATAGTAAAGAAAAGGAATTAATAAAACAGTTAGAATTGTATCCAGATACAATTCAACAGGCAGCAAAAAATTACTCTCCTGCATTAATTGCCAACTATACCTATGATCTAGTGAAAGAATTCAATTCTTTTTATCAAAATGTATCTATTTTAGGAGAAACTAACGAATCGAAGAAAATTATAAGAGTTCAATTGGCAAATAAAGTAGCCTATGTTATAAAATCTGCATTTAGCTTATTAGGAATTAAAGTTCCAAATAGAATGTAAAATGGTAAAAGCAGAGCTAATAACACCCATTAAAAATTACAAAGGTGATAAAGACTATACTTAATCACTTAATAAAAACAAAAGATTATGAAATACGATATTATCATTGTTGGTAGTGGTCCCGGAGGATATGTTACCGCCATTAGAGCCTCTCAATTAGGTTTTAAAACTGCTGTAGTAGAAAAAGAAAGTTTAGGTGGTGTTTGTTTGAATTGGGGATGTATTCCTACAAAAGCATTATTAAAAAGTGCTCAAGTTTATGAATACCTAAAACATGTAGATCAATACGGCTTAAAAGCCGAAGCTGTTGATAAAGATTTTGAAGCTGTTGTAAAAAGAAGTCGTGGTGTTGCAGAAGGAATGAGTAAAGGGGTTCAATTTCTAATGAAGAAGAATAAAATTGATGTTATAGAAGGTTTTGGAAAAGTCAAAGCTGGCAAAAAGATCGATGTAACTTCTAAAGGTAGAAAAGTCACTGAATATAGTGCGAATCATATTATTATTGCAACTGGAGCTCGATCTAGAGAATTACCAAGTTTACCACAAGATGGGAAAAAAGTAATTGGTTACAGACAAGCAATGACTTTACCTTCTCAACCAAAATCTATTATTGTAGTTGGTTCGGGAGCTATTGGAGTTGAATTTGCTTCATTTTATAATTCTATGGGTACAGAGGTAACAATCGTAGAATTTCAACCAACAATAGTTCCGGTTGAAGATAAAGATATTTCAAAACAATTTGAACGATCTTTAAAAAAGGCTGGAATTAAAATTATGACAAACTCTTCTGTAGAAACTGTAGATACATCTGGTACTGGAGTTAAAGCTACAGTAAAAACAAAAAAAGGAGAAGAAAATTTAGAGGCAGATATTTTATTATCTGCAGTAGGAATAAAAACTAACATAGAAAATATTGGATTAGAAGATGTTGGAATTATTACAGATAGAGATAAAATCTTAGTTAATGATTGGTATCAGACTAATATACCAGGCTATTACGCGATTGGAGATGTAACACCTGGTCCTGCTTTAGCTCACGTTGCTTCAGCTGAGGGAATAACATGTGTTGAAAAAATTGCTGGTCTACATAGCGAAGCAATAGATTATGGAAACATACCTGGTTGTACTTATGCTAGCCCAGAAATTGCTTCTGTAGGTCTAACAGAGGAACAAGCAAAAGAACAAGGATATGAATTAAAAGTTGGAAAATTCCCTTTCTCTGCATCAGGGAAAGCAACAGCTGCTGGAACAACTGATGGTTTTGTCAAAGTAATTTTTGATGCAAAATATGGAGAATGGTTAGGTTGCCATATGATAGGTGCTGGTGTAACAGATATGATTGCAGAGGCAGTATTGGGTAGAAAACTTGAAACTACTGGACATGAAGTTTTAAAAACAATTCACCCACATCCCACAATGAGTGAGGCAGTTATGGAAGCTGTTGCTGATGCTTATGACGAAGTCATTCATTTATAGTAAAAATAAAAAAACCGAAGATATTTCTTCGGTTTTTTATTTTGGCATAGTTGTTGAACTTATATGAAAAGTTATAAGTTTCTATTACTAATGTTTAGTAAAAATATTTTTGGGATTTATTGTAATGAATAAGAAAAAATTACCCCCTAAACCAAAGTTGACAGCTTTGGTTTTTGTATTTAGAGATTTTATTTAATTAAATATCCTAAATTTGCTTCATCTTCAACTACATTGGTATTTACATTTTGATGATTCAAATAACTAATTATAGAGGATTTCTAAAAGAAATTCTAAAAGCCATTATCAAACTTTGTATTGCTGGGTTCCTCATTGGATTCTTAAAATCTTATGATGCTATTATAGCAATTATTTTACTTTTAAAAATTTTTCATATTATTTATAAAAATATAATTATTACTCAAACTAAAAACTGGATTTTACTCATTGGAATGATACTAACTGGTTTTGGGGGAATACTTGGTGAAAACTGGGGTGTTCATAATAATTATTGGAAATATCATGAGGTTTCTAGAGAGCTTCCTTTATGGCTAGCTTTTGCATGGATGCTGGCTTTTTATTTTCTGTATAGTATAGAATCTAGAATGATTACTTTTTTAAAAAACAAAACCATGAGCAATAAGCTTATTATTGCATTTTGGTTGTCATTATTTGTTCCCGCTTTTGGTGAAGTAATTACTATAAATTTAGGTGTGTGGACTTATTATTGGCCCTATCAAGTATTTGGTGTTCCTCTCTATGCCTTTATTTGCTTGGTTTTTGTTCACATGCTGGTATACGGAATTTTATCTCTTATATGTAAAAAATGGAAAATTAAGGACATCGTTTTTATATAGATCAAAAAAAAAATACAGCTGTTTAATTCAAGTATTATAAACCTTTAGAAACAGATAGAAGCTAAAATAGTCTCAAATAACACTACTTACATCTAAAACTGCCAAGCAACAATTCTAGTGACTTTATTTCCTTGATGCATAGGTATAATTTTCATTGTTTTCACCTTTAGTTTCTCTCCAGATTTTTGCAGACTTTTTATGGTTTCTTTTTTAGATACTAAACTAGTGAACCAAACACTGATATCTTTATACAGAGAACTTTGGTATAAATAATTATGTAAAAAAGCTTTCTCACCTCCTGGATACCACAATTCATTATTATTTCCTGAAAAATTACGAACTGCATTATTTCCTAGGTTTCTGGATTTTCTCGCATTGGCTCCTTTAGCTTCCTGTTCTGATTTGTAAAAAGGTGGATTACAAACAACTGCTGAAAAAGAATCTCCTTTTTCAATAATTCCTTTTAAGATATTAGCCTCAGTAAACTGTTGCCTCAGTAAAATCTTAGCTTCAAGGTTATTGTCAGATATAATATCTTGTGCTGTATCTAAAGAATCTAATTCTATATCGGTTGCAACAAAATTCCAATCATACTCCTTAACTCCTAGTAATGGATAAATACAAGTTGCTCCAGTTCCTATATCCAAAATAGTAATATTTTCGGTACAATTAGAATCCGATAATAAATCTGATATATAATGCATATAGTCAACACGTCCAGGAATTGGTGGACATAAATTCTCATCTGGGAAAATCCATTTTTTAACTCCGTAATGAACTTCTAATAAAGTACTATTTAATTCTTTAACCGCTTTTGGATCAGAAAAATCTATCGTGAGAGTTCCATGATTGTTATTTGTAACAAAAGAAGCTAAGTTTTTATTGTGTTTAGTTAAAACATCAAAGTTATAACCATTTTTGTGCTTATTTCTAGGATGCAATCCCGGTTTTAGGTTCATTTAGAGTTCTAAGATAGTAAATGCTTGTTCTAGTGGTTTTAATGATTCTTTTAATGAAATAACTAAGTTTTGCCCGTGTACCAAATAATACTCAGAAAAATTTCGCTGACGCTCTTCTAAGCTTTTATTGGGTAATAATTGATCTTGTAATGTGATAATTCTATGAATTCTGTCAACTTGTTTTCTTTTCTCTGCGCGCAACAATCTTTTTTCTAAATTCTCTAAGCCTTTTAGTTGTTTTCTTTGCTGAGCATCTACTGCACCAATAAAAGAAACATCTGTTTCATTGGCAATTCTTCTTAGTGCTAAAAATTGTTGGGTTAACAATTCTGTAGCATCTGCAAAACTAAATTGAATTTCTGAGTTTTCTTTAACTTTTTTAGCAAGTAAAAGGTGTTGTTTCATAAACATTTCTTCAAAAGAAATATCTAAATTATGTAATTTTTTAAGCTGTTTTTTAGAAATAATCTGAACTGAATTTCTCAACAATAATATTGGAAAAGGAATCTGTACAGTATTAAAATACGCTTTTAATTGCAACCAATAAGCAAGTTCTCCACCCCCACCAATATAACAAAGATTTGGTAAAATTACTTCTTGATATAGAGGCCTCATAATTACATTTGGACTAAATCTATCGCTGTGATTTTCTAACTCTTTAAGTATTTCAGCTTTAGAAAAAATAAGGTCTGTATTATGAATTGTATACTGTCCTTGGTTTTCTATAATTCGTTCTCGAGAGTTTTCGGTTAAATAAAATAAATTAATTTCTCTTGGGTTTACCTGTACTTTATATTCCTTCTTTAAATTTGTTGTGGTATTAGAAACGGTACTCCAAGAGGTTTTATGAAGTAATTCATCCTTCATAACAGGAGCAAAAATATTTTTTAACCGTTGGTCATCAGCATCTAAAATAACCAAACCATACATTTTAAATAACTCATTGGCAATATATCTAGTAGCCTCAGAAAGAGAGGTTTGAGATACATATGCTTTTTCAAAAAGTTCTGATAGATATACTGCATTTTTAGAATCTCCCAATTGTTTTGAAAAACTAGTAAAAACGTTCTGCATGCCTTCTAATGAAAACCTACCAACGGCTCCACCATGTGGTCTATCCCAGGTTACTTTTTTACCTTTAAATTTAAAATAATTAATTTCTTCAAAATCGTGATCTTCTGTAGCCATCCAATACACAGGGACAAATCGTTTTAATGGAAATTGCTCTGCTAAAGTTTCAGATAAATTAATGGTTGAAATTATCTTGTATAAAAAATACAATGGCCCAGTAAACAAGTTTAATTGGTGACCTGTTGTAACAGTAAAAGTATCTTTATTTTCGAGCGATTTTATGTTTTCTAAAGTGGCTTCAGAAGCAGTTATATTCCTATACTGATCTTGTAAAACACATACTAACTCTTTTCTAGTTGTAAGCGAAAAGTTTTCCCCTTTCTCTTGAATTTGAGCAGTAAAACCTTTCAAATTTGGAAAATTATTATAGTAGGGCTGAATCGATTCTTTCTGATCTAAAAAATCAGATATTATCTTGGAAAAGAACCCTGTTTTTTGAAATGGTATATGAGTAAACTTCATAAAATCATACAATAACGCTTATAATAAAAATTAAATTACTGTTGTGTTTAGTATTTAGACACAAATAGAATTTGTCAAAAATACTAAATTTGTGGTAAGCAATTAATGAATGAATAATCTAAAAATAATTAACGATTTAAAAATAATTTTAACTCTTGATAATTAGCAATGCTAGTAGCCACTTTTTCTCTACTCATAACTTCCTTAATTTGAGATGGTATCTCTACATCAACTTTAAGAGTTTCTTCTACAACCTCTAAAAACTTAACCGGATGTGCAGTTTCTAAAAAAACACCAAACTCGTTAGTTTTTAAACCGTATTTTTTTAAACCTAAATAACCAATGACTCCGTGGGGTTCAGAGATGTAATTAAATTTATCATGTATACTCTTCATCATTATTTTAGTTTCATCATCTGAAAAACTATACGAAGAAAAAGATTTTTTTAAGCTGGATAAGTTTTTATTAAATAATTCTTGAATTCTAATAAAGTTACTTGGATTACCAACATCCATAGCATTAGAAATAGTAGCTTTAGAGGGTTTCGGGTCATAAACCCCATTAATTAGATATTTAGGAACTGTATCATTAATATTTGTTGAAGCTATAAAATGTTTGATGGGTAATCCTAATTTTTGAGCTAACAAACCAGCGCAAATATTTCCAAAATTTCCACTAGGAACAGAGAAGATAATATCTTTATATTTTTTGCTAACTTGTTTATAAGCAAAGAAAAAATAAAACATTTGAGGTAACCATCTAGCCACATTTATAGAATTTGCTGATGTTAAATTTCTAGAAATATTTTTATCTAAAAAAGCCGATTTTACCATTTCTTGACAATCATCAAATACACCGTCTACTTCAAGAGCAGTAATATTATTCCCTAAAGTAGTTAATTGTTTTTCTTGAATTTCACTCACTTTCCCTTTTGGGTATAAAATCACTACTTGAACACCTATTGCATTCAAAAACCCACTAGCAACTGCACCTCCAGTATCTCCTGAAGTAGCAACCAAAACTGTAATATCTTCAGTTTTGTTTTGATTGAAATATTCTAAGCATTGAGACATAAATCTTGCACCTACATCCTTAAAAGCCATCGTTGGGCCATGAAATAATTCTAAAGAACCAATATTTTCATCTAAATTAACAACAGGGAAATCAAAAGAAATAGTTTTTTTGATAATCTCTTTAAGGTTAGTAACCGGAATTTCATCTCCAATAAATTGTTTGATTACTTCATATGCAATTTCTTCATTAGAATAATCACTAATATTATTTATAAAGTCTTTGGAAATAGGAGTAATTTTTTCAGGAAAATACAAGCCCCTATCTGGTGCGATTCCGTTTTGAACTGCTTTTTTGAATGAGGTTAAAGGTGATGAATTATTTAGACTATAATATCTCATACTTATTTATAAAATTTTAATTCCTTGTTGATTAATTTTTGAAACATGAATATCATAATCTATATCTGTATTGTTGTATATTTTTGCCATTGTTTCACCAACAAACTTAGCAGTTTCATCGCCCTTACTCAGTGCAAAAATAGAAGGCCCCGAACCAGAAATACCAGCACCTAAGGCACCTGCCTGAATAACCGCTTTTTTAACTTTATCAAATTCTGGAATTAAAATCAATCGATTGGGTTCTATAATTTCATCATGTAAGGATCTTCCTATCAAATCATAATCATTAGTGTATAACCCACTAATTAAACCTCCAAAGTTACCCATTTGAATAACCATTTTTTTAAGTGCTACTTGATTTTTTAAAACAGCCCTTGAATCTGATGTTTTCACTTCTATTTGAGGATGAATAATTGTCGCATATAAATCGTTAGGAGAATTAATTTTTAAAACATCTAATGGTTGATAACTTCTAACTAGAGTAAAGCCTCCAAGAATTACTGGGGATACATTATCTGCATGTTCAGTTCCACTAGCTAGTTTTTCTCCTTGCATTGCAAAATAAATTAACTCTTGTTTAGAAAATGGTTTTCCTAATAATTCATTGATTGCAAAAACAGCACCTGCTGCACTAGCAGCACTACTCCCTATTCCACTGCCTGGTTTTATCTTTTTATATATTTCAATTTCGTAACCAACAGAGGCATCTACTTGTTCAAGTAATGCTAAACCTGCAACACCAGCAACATTTTTGTGTGTTTCTAATGGCAATTTTTGACCTGTAATTTTTATTATTTTTATTCCTTTCTCAGGTACCTCTCTAACAATCATTTCGTCCCCAACAGTATCCAAACAAAGACCAAGAATATCAAACCCACAAGAGATATTGGCAACAGTTGCCGGTGTAAATATTTTAATTTCTTTCATCTAATTATTTTCTAATTTGTAGCATATACCCTACAGGTTTCCTGTTCTAATAACATCTGCAAATATACCAGAAGCTGTAACATCTGCTCCAGCACCAGCTCCTTTTATAATTAAAGGTTGTTCAGAATATCTATCTGTATAAAACAATACAATATTATCACTTCCTTCTAAGTGATAAAAAGAATGTGAAGGTTTTATTTCTTGCAAACCAACTTTAGCCTTACCATCTTTAAACTCTGCCACATATTTTAAACGACAGTTTTTTGCTTTTGATTTTAAAAATAACTGTTGAAATTCAGATTCATCATTCTCTAGTGACTGATAAAAGTCAGTATTATTTTTAGTGTTTAGACTTTCTTTTGATAAAAATGAATTGTTTTCTATGTCTTCTAATTCTAAATCGAAACCACTTTCTCTGGCTAAAATTAAAATTTTTCTAGCCACATCAATACCGCTAAGATCTATTTTTGGGTCTGGTTCGGTATATCCTTCAGTAGCGGCTTGTTTTACCACTGAGGAAAAAGTTGTTGATGCATCAAATTTATTGAATACAAAATTTAGGCTCCCAGAGAGTACTGCTTGAATTTTATGAACTCTATCTCCTGAGGCTATTAAGTTCTTAAGCGTATCAATAATAGGTAAGCCAGCTCCAACATTAGTTTCATAAAGAAAAGAAACATTCGATTTTCGAGAAACATTTTTCAACGTATTGTAGTTTTCAGAACTGGAAGCACAGGCAATTTTATTACAAGTTACCACTGCAATATTTTGACGTAAATAGGCTTCATACATCTCTGAAACATTTTGATTGGCAGTAATATCTATGAATATACTATTTCTGAGGTTTAGCTCAGAAACTCTAGAAAAATAAGTATCAATTCCTGCCTTTTCTCCATTTTTTAAAAGTTCTTTCCAGTTAGATAAATCAATTCCATTTTCGTCAAAAAACATCTGTCTAGAATTAGATACTCCAATGACTCTAATTTTTAACTTTAAATTTTCTTTAATGTATTTTTTTTGTTGATTTATCTGAGCTAAAAACTTCTCTCCTACATTGCCTACTCCAGTTACGAAAAGATTCAATTCTTTAATTCTTTCTTCAAAGAAGCGTTCATGTAATGTATTTAATGCTTTTTTTGCTTCTATTTTGTTTATAACAGCAGAAATGTTTTTTTCTGATGCACCTTGAGCTATTGCACGAATATTAATATTGTTTTTTCCTAGAGCACTAAACATTTTACCACTTAATCCGTTATAATTTCTCATGTTATCTCCAACTAAGGCGATGATGCATAGCTGTTTTTCAATTTTAACGGGTTTTACCTTTTGCAATTGAATTTCATATTCAAATACCTCATCAATAATAGTTTTTGCTCTAGAGGCATCATCATCAGAAATTGCAAGACAAATAGATAATTCTGAGGAAGCCTGAGTAATTAAAATAATATTAATTTGATGTAAATATAGTACTTCAAATAAACGTTTAGAAAAACCAGGAACTCCAACCATTCCATTCCCCTCGAGAGTTACGAGAGAGATATCCTCTATATAACTTATCCCTTTTACTGGCTTATTAATACTCGTTTCTTTTGTAATTAAAGTACCTAAATCTTCTGGATGAAATGTGTTTTTTATAACTATGGGAATCTCTTTCCTTAAAACGGGTTGAATAGTGGGTGGATAAATTACTTTTGCTCCAAAATGAGACAATTCCATGGCCTCGTGGTATGATATGTGATCAATAACAGATGCTTGTTTTACAATAGATGGATTGGCAGTAAACATACCACTTACATCTGTCCAAATTTGTAATTGCGTAGCATTTAATGCAGCAGCTATGATTGATGCTGTAAAGTCTGAACCACCTCTTCCAAGTGTAGTTGTTTTTCCATAAACGGTTCTAGCTACAAAACCTGGGATAATAGTTACTTTCTGTGAATGGATAGAAAAATATTCATCACAATTTTTAAATGTAGCAGAAAAATCTACTACGGCATTGTTATAATTATCTGAAGCAACAATTAATTCTCGGCTATCTTTATAAACTGTAGCAAACTTTTCGTTAGCTGCATTTGCAATGATGTAAGAAGATAGTAATTCACCAAAACTAGAGACCTTAGCTAAGGTTTTTGGACTTAGTTCTCTAAGTAAAAAACAACCCTCATATATAGTTTCCAACTGATTAAACAATTGTTTAATATGGCTATTTACTGGAGTCTGTTGTTTTGTTGGTATTAATTCTTTTACAACCTTAAAATGATGATTTTCTAGCTCCTTTAGAATCTCAAGATACGCTTCATTTTTTTGTGCTGCCAATGTAGCCCCTTTAATCAGTGCGTTTGTTGTTTTACCAAACGCCGAAACTACGACTACTACATTTTGTTCTGTAGAAGAATTAGCAACTATATTTAATACTTTTTTGATGTTTTTTGAATTGGCGACTGATGAACCACCAAACTTTAATACTTTCATTTTATAAAAGTTTTGAGAAAATTTATAGCGATTTTTCGATGCTATCGAAATTCGAATTATTAACCTGATTTATATGAAAAAAATATACCCTTAAAGGGTAATAGTAGAAATGGTAATAATCACAAAAAAGTTGACTATTATCTTGTTTTGTAGTGTATTAGTTATGTATTCTATAGTTTGTATCACAATTCAAATGTATGACTTAAATTTAGTTGAGAAAAAAAAAAGTAATTTTATAAGGCACTTTTATGAATTTGATAAAATCACCTATCAATATTTAGGGAATATTTATTTTTTATGATTTCTCCTATGGGTTTATTTTGAATATTACTTTCTAACCAGGAGATAATATCTAAATATAAGAAAGCTCTACTCTCATATGGGTCATCTTCAAAAGTTTTTAGTTTTGAATGTAATTTTATAAACGCCTTTTTAATGTCTTGTGGATAAATATTTTGTAAGCTTTTAATAAACTTGATCATTTCTTTTTGAACCTCATGTAAATCATTCATTTTAAGTAAAAACTTATACGTACTTTTAAGTAAAGTATCAATATGATAGTCATATCCGGCCTCGTAATGTGCAAATAAGTTTAAGATTCTGGAAAAACACAACAAGTCTTGTCTCATTGATAATGATTTATTCGAAATAATTTTATCTAAATATAAGATACAAGTATCATTATCTCCTGAACCAAAATACATGCTTGCAAATTTATAGTAGAAGGTCATCACATGGTGTTCATCTATTCTATTTTTAAATAAAATCAATTGCGAATCTATTTCAGGAATAATTTTTAAACCCTCGTCAAAATTACCGTTTATAAAATATAAATTAATTTTGTGAAGATTTATATATAAGAAGCTTAAGGCCTCAATATTGTTATCTTTAGGAAATCCATCACTTTTAATAATTTTTTCAAGGCTTAGAAGTGTTTTTTCAAAACGTTTTTTTCTTCTGATAAAAAATAGAGATTCTAATAAATAATTATTTCCTTTTAAAAAAAATACTGGATGTGAGTTAATCATTATTGGATTCTCATAAAACAAGGCCACCCATTTTGATGCATATTTATAACAATTTAAAAAATCTTGAGTTAAAAAACTATACCATAAATGAGCTTTATATAGCCACAGCTTTTCTCTAAAACCCATTTGAATAATATTATACTTAGGCAATCTTTTGTAAAAATAATCTTTAATATAATTATTCTCTTCTTCATTTTTAACGTACCCAGATTTTAAAATTATACCATAAAGTTGAAGTGATAAATTAGATAACTTACTAGCCAATACATTTAAGGCACTTAACTCTTTGGCTTGTATTGTTAATTCATCAGCCCTATTACTTATACTTCTTGTAATGTATTGAGATTCAATAACTTTTTCTAGTTCAACGACTTCATATGCAAGATTTTTTTCTTCATTCAAAATAGCAAATTCTTTAGCTTTTTCAAGAATTTTAAGACTTTGTTTGTACAACCCTTTGTGGTATAAAATCGAAGCAAAATCTAGTTGCTCTCTAATTTGAGAACGAACATTTTGATGAGAAGGACTCAATTTTAAACTGATTAAAATCTGCTTGTATAAATGCGCTTTAACGTTGGCTAATTGTTGTTTTTTAATTCCGCTCTTCTCTAAAATTGAAATTTCTTCATATGTAGTAGCTTTGTCTAAAAAATTAAATAAATTTAAAAACTTTGAATCAGTATTTACCCCCAGTCTTCCTACATACAATTTAAATTGCCTTTTTTCAGATTTTGAGAGCGATTTAACTAATTGAAATAAATTATCTTTTTGAGATTTAGTCATATTTAAAATAACCTGCTAAGTTATTGTTTATTAATTGTTTAAACATTAATTATCTTGTTGAACATCGTAATAATATAAAATTAAAACAAGTCTAAGAGCTATCCAAAATATAAATTCGTAAGGCAATACAAAAATATATTTTAATAAATGTCAGATACCACCATCCAAATTTTTGACACAACACTACGAGACGGAGAACAAGTACCTGGCTGTAAGTTAGATACAGACCAAAAAATAATTATCGCGGAGCGCCTCGATATTTTAGGTGTTGATGTAATTGAAGCAGGATTTCCAGTTTCTAGCCCAGGTGACTTTAAATCTGTAGAAGAAATTTCAAAAATTGTTAAAAATGCCTCTGTTTGTGGACTAACTAGAGCAGTAAAAAAAGATATTGAAGTTGCAGCTGAAGCTCTAAAATATGCCAAAAGGCCAAGAATTCATACAGGTATTGGTACCTCAGACTCCCATATAAAATACAAATTCAACTCAAATAAAAATGATATTTTACACAGAGCTTATGAAGCAGTAAAATATGCGAAGACATTTGTTGAAGATGTTGAGTTTTATGCTGAAGATGCCGGTAGAACAGATAATGAATTTCTTGCCAGAGTTTGTGAAGAAGCTATTAGAGCTGGAGCTACAGTTTTAAATATACCAGATACAACTGGGTATTGCCTACCCAGCGAATACGGGGCTAAAATAAAATATTTAAAGGAGCATGTTAAAGGTATTGAAAACGCTATTATTTCTTGTCATTGTCATAATGATCTTGGGTTAGCTACTGCTAATTCTATAGAGGGTATTATTAATGGAGCTAGACAAATAGAATGTACCATTAACGGTATTGGTGAGCGCGCAGGAAATACTGCTTTAGAAGAGGTTGTAATGATTTTAAAACAACATCCTTATTTAAATTTAGACACCAATATTAATACCAAGCATTTGTATGGTTTAAGTCAACTGGTTAGTGAAAGTATGGGTGTCTACACGCAACCTAATAAAGCTATAGTTGGAGCTAATGCCTTTGCACATAGTTCTGGAATTCATCAAGATGGCGTGATCAAAAATCGTGAGACCTACGAAATAATTGATCCCAAAGATGTTGGAGTTACAGAGTCTGCCATTGTTTTAACTGCCAGAAGTGGAAGGGCTGCATTGGCTTACAGAGCAAAAATTGCAGGTTATGAATTAACAAAATTACAATTAGACATTGTATACTCTAATTTTTTAAGTTTCGCTGATAAAAAGAAAGAAGTTAATGATGAAGATATTCATCAAATCATAGAATCAACTAGCATTTCTAATCAAATATTAAAAGTTTAATCACAGACCTCACTAGAAAGATACGATGAGTAAAACACTTTTTGATAAAATATGGGACCAACATGTTGTAGATACAATCAAAGAAGGCCCACAAGTACTTTATATAGATAAACATCTTATTCATGAGGTAACTAGCCCGCAGGCATTCAATGAACTAAAGGAAAGATCTATACCTATTTTTAGACCCAATCAAATTGTTGCTACTGCAGACCATAATACCCCAACAATAAATCAGCACTTGCCCATAAAAGATAAGTTGTCTAAAAATCAGTTAGAACAGCTATCAAAAAACTGTTCAGACAATAATATTACGCTGTATGAATTAGGACACAAATACAATGGAATAGTACATGTAATGGCTCCAGAACTTGGAATAACTCAACCGGGTATGACAATGGTTTGTGGAGATAGCCATACCTCCACTCATGGAGCTTTTGGTGCCATCGCTTTTGGAATTGGAACTAGCCAAGTTGCTCAAGTATTTGCAAGCCAATGTTTGCTTTTAAAGAAACCAAAAAGTTTGCGAGTAACTGTTAATGGAAAGCTCAAAAAAGGAGTGCTTCCAAAAGACGTTATTTTATATATAATCTCTAAACTTGGCACCAACTCTGGGACTGGGTATTTTTGTGAATATGCTGGTAATGTTTTCGAAGACATGAGTATGGAAGGCAGAATGACCGTATGTAACATGAGTATTGAAATGGGAGCTAGAGGCGGAATGATCGCTCCAGATGAAACAACTTTTAATTATATAAAAGACAGACAGTTTGCTCCCAAAGGAACAGATTTTGACAAAAAAGTAGCCTATTGGAAAACCCTACCATCAGATATTGATGCTGTTTTTGATCAAGAATATATTTTTGATGCAGAAGATATTGGCCCAATGGTTACCTACGGAACTAATCCTGGAATGGGAATAAAAATTACAGAAACTATTCCTAAGGAAAATAATAGTTCTTTTAAAAAGTCTTTAGAATATATGAATTTTGAAGCAGGATCTTCGTTAATAGATCAGCAAATTAACTATGTTTTTATAGGTAGTTGTACAAATTCAAGAATTGAAGACTTTAGAGTAGCTGCTGATTTTATTAAAGGAAAACAAAAAGCGGAAAATGTAACTGCTTGGTTAGTTCCCGGAAGCAAACAAGTAGAAGCTCAAATAATTGAAGAAGGATTAAAAGAAATTTTTGACAATGCAGGTTTTGAATTAAGACAACCTGGTTGCTCTGCATGTCTAGCCATGAATGACGATAAAATACCAAAAGGTGAATATTGTGTCTCAACCTCTAACCGTAATTTTGAAGGAAGACAGGGTCAAGGATCTAGAACTATTTTAGCCAGTCCTTTAGTTGCAGCAGCTACTGCTGTTGAGGGAAAAATCATAGACATAACTAAACAATTAAATTAATGGAAAAGTTTACAAAAATAACATCTAAAGCAGTTCCATTAGCCATAGAAAATATTGACACAGATCAAATTATTCCAGCTCGGTTCTTAAAAGCTACTGATAAAAAAGGATTTGGTGATAATGTATTCAGAGATTGGAGATTTGATAAAAATGGAAATACCAACACAGCTTTTTCACTAAATAACCCCTTGTACTCAGGAAGTATATTAATTGCTGGAGATAACTTCGGATGTGGATCAAGTAGAGAACATGCAGCCTGGGCGTTGGTTGGCTATGGATTTAAAGTAATTGTTTCAAGTTTTTTTGCAGATATTTTTAAAGGAAATGCTTTGAATAACGGTTTGTTGCCTTTACAAGTATCTCCAAGTTTTTTAACTATTTTAATGGATACTATCCATAAAAAACCAGAAACTGAAATTCTAGTAGACTTAGAAAAACAAATTATCTCAATAGCTGACACAAATTTATTTGAAACTTTTGAAATTGATCCTTACAAAAAAACATGTATGATTAATGGATATGATGATATTGATTATCTATTGAGTAAAAAAGAAATGATAGAGGCTTTTGAAACTCAGAGAAAGTAATTATTATAAATTAAAATCTTATATTTCCACTCTTTTCGGAAACAAAAAAA
>ENA-OQVM01000461-OQVM01000461.1-marine-metagenome-genome-assembly--contig:-NODE-461-length-64064-cov-5.924797_pt1 | contig 64064 bp, 62 predicted proteins | sample MGYA00237776_ERZ505498 | MGnify/ENA primary metagenome ERZ505498 (study PRJEB26159, sample SAMN06265151) | marine metagenome | isolation source: Helgoland LTER site | place: Germany:Helgoland, sampling... | reverse complement strand
ATGAACAGATCGCCCACAGACAGCGCCATCTGGTCGGCCATGATAACCAACATGATCGATGGTGGGATGAGAATGCCCAAGGTCCCAGAGGCCGCAACCACACCGGATGCAAGTGTCGGCGAATATTTCCGATTCATCATCGCAGGTAGGGACAGAACCCCAAGCAGAACAACCGACGCGCCAATGATCCCTGTGGAAGCCGCCAGAATGATCCCTATCATGGTCACAGTGATCGCCAGACCGCCGCGTGTCTTGCCAAACAGGCGTTGCATCGCTGTCATCAGTTTTTCGGCCACACCGGATTCATCCAGCATCAGACCCATAAAGATGAACATCGGTAGCGCGACCAGAACCGCATTCGACATCGTCGCATAGACACGGTTCACGACCGCGCCAAGCGTCAGGTAATCCAGCCCTGTCAGGGTTTCTTCAAGACCCGTCCAGTTCATCAGCCCATTGTCGAACAGGAATGCCAGACCACAGAATGCCACACCAACACCCGCCAGCGTCCATGCCACCGGGTAACCGGTGAACAGCAGTGCAATGAAGGTCACGAACATCGTGACAACCAGCTTTTCTTCGGTGGTTTCGACGAGGAATGTCAGGGCAATACCGACAACAGCAAAGCAGAGCAGGGACCAAACGATCAGTCGGACACCTTTGCCCACCCGTTCATGTTCGTAGTTGGCATAAAGGGCGTGCACGTCATGGATCAGCCGGGCCAAAGCACCCATGGCCAACAGAATGAACGAAATCGGAATGATCGCCTTGAGAGCCCAACGTGCTGGCAAACCTGTGGGGCTGCTGGAACGCTCATTAACCCGCAGGCTTTCATAGAAATAATCGTAGCCCTGGTCGATCATGAGATAGATGAACGGGCATAGCAGCGTCAGAATGCCAAGGACTTCGATAATGCGTTGGGCCCGGCGGCTCAGCTGCATATGCAGCAGATCAACACGCACGTGGCTATCCGTCACCAGCGCATATGAAATGCCTATCATCGTGACCATGCCGTAAAAGTGCCACTGGAGCTCATCGAGTTTCGGAAAGTTCTGGTTCGCAAGGTAGCGGAACGCAACCTGCGCCACGATGGCAGTGATCAGCAAGACGTTGGCCCACATGACCACATGGCCGACCAGCTTGACGGTCTTGTCCAAACCAACCGCGATTGCCTGTGTATCCGTCTCTGGATTTTCAAGAATATCTTCGTAGGTTTTGATCGGATCGTCGGTGCGATTACTTTGGTTAACCATGGTCCCCTCCCGGTGTCTGGCGCGGCACGCGCAGACTTAAAGTTCGTAAAAATTCAGGAAAATTATGTACTTGGGGTGGCGATCATTCCCACCACCCCAAGAGTAGGGAGACTTACTTGCGAGGCAAGAAGGCGTTTTCTTTCCAAGTCTGGTAACCAGCCCGGAACGTCGTCATGTCACCCAGCACCTTGGCAAAGAAGGGGTCAGCGGCAGCTTCTTCTGCGGCAACTTCTTCCCAAGTGGAGCGAAAGGTGTCGAGCATCTCTGGCGACCATTGTTTGATGATCACACCGTTGTTTTCGACGTTGTCGATAAGAACCTCGTGCTGGATCGCTTCACCTTCGGCAAAGCTGTCGGTCATGGACCCACGGCAAGCGTTTTCGATGATGGCCTGGTGCTGTTCGGATGCTTCGTTCCAAACGTCTTTGTTGATCATCAGTTCAAAAACTGTCGCCTGCTGGTGCCAGCCGGGGAAGTAGTTGTACTTGACCAGCTTGTGAAAGCCCAAGCGCGCATCAATGGCAGGCATCGAAAATTCAGTCGCGTCAATCGCGCCTTTTTCAAGGGCCGGGAAAATCTCGCCGCCGGGCAGGAGCGACGTCGCAACACCCAGTTTCTGCATGACTTTGCCACCCAGACCAAAGAAGCGCATTTTCAGGCCATCAAGATCTTCGGGCGTGTTGATTTCCTTGGCGAACCAGCCCGATGTTTCGGGGGCAATGATCGCGCAAGGCAGGACTTTGATGTTAAACCCAGCTTGGTCGTACATCTCTTGGTACAGTGTCATGCCGTTGCCGTAGTACAGCCACGCCATGTATTCGCCCGCTTCGGGACCGAACGGAACGGCAGAAAACAATGGTGCCGCCGGGATCTTACCCGCCCAATAGCCCGCCGTCGTGTAACCGGAATTAATCTTGCCCGACGAAACCGCATCAAGGATTTCAAACGGGGGAACCAGTTTGCCCGGCTCGTAAATTTTCATTCGAATTGTGCCGCCGGACATCAGGTCCAATTGTTCCGCAACGCGCGGGATCGGAGACCCCAGACCGGGCAGTGCGGTCGAGAATGCGATGGGTGTCTTGAGCAGCATCTTGTCAGCCGCGAGCGTCGCAGTCGCTGACAGCAAAGATGCAGCAACAGCAAAGCTTGTTACGATGGATTTCATTTTGGTCTCCTCCAATGGCCTTCGGCCAGTTTTGTCCTTCGGCACCTGAGGGACCGAACCGGCACCTTCAAGCTTAGCGAATACAGAGGTCAATATTGTTTACCACTAGGGGTCGTCAATTATTTTTTAACCACTTCGCATAATTTGGCGTCGATTTATCAACCCTATTTTCGCCATCAGACCCAAACCTTGATCTGCATCAACCGGCCAGAATTTCACTTAAAATTGTTGTATTTTAATAATTTACAAAAATTTTGTTAGCGCACTCATTACGAGGGAACAGGGGAATTTTTAAGTTATTTTCGGTGGACTATTTTATTTACCACTGAGAGCGGTTACATTCAGATAACGATAAAATCACACCACCCTGACCCGTCAGGGCCTTCAAACGAGCGCGGACAACAGGATTATTCTTCAATGCCAGATGCTGTCTTCAACCCGATCGGTCACACGTCCGTCGTTGATTCGATTGTGGAACAGATTGAAACCCTGATCCTCAGTGGCGTTTTGCGGGATGGCGCACGGCTGCCTTCTGAACGTTTGCTGGCTGAACAGATGGATGTTTCGCGCCCAAAGGTGCGGGAGGCTCTCAAAAAACTGGAAGAACGGGAATTGATTGTTGTGCACCACGGGGATGGAACATTTGTCGCCGCGCTGATCGGCTCGGCCATGTCGCCGGCGCTGATCTCGCTCTATGCGCGTCATCAGGGGGCCTTTATGGACTACCTTGAGTTTCGGGCATCGCAAGAGTGCTTTGCCGCCGAACTGGCCGCCACACGGGCCACAAAGGCAGACAAGGAAATCCTGGCGCACATCCTGAGCCAGATGGAAGACGCGCACATTGCGCAGGATTCAGACGCATCAAAGGATGCGGACATCCGGTTCCATTCCGCGATCATCGACGCGAGCCACAATTCGCTGTTGGTGCATACGATGTCATCCATCTATGCACTGACCCGTCAAAACCTGTTTTATAACCGTTCGTTTTTACGATCCATCGACGGAACTGGCGATCAGCTGCACGAACAGCACAAAGAGATATACGAGGCGATCCACTTCGGAGACCCCAAACGCGCCGCCAAAGCGGCCCGAGACCATATCGAATTTGTCCAACGATCCTACATCGAAGAACAGTCGCGCGCCCAAAGGGACCAGGTTTCGAACCGCCGCCTCGCGCTGATCTAAGCCAAAGGCGCGGCGCGTGCGGTACCGAAACAACGTCTGTTGTAAAATGAAAAACGCCGCCGGAGCGATCCGACGGCGTTCTTTTAATTGCGGTTGGCGTAAGCCAGATCAGTTGGTGGCAGCAGGGGACAGCGAGGCCAGATACGCGTACAGGTTTATCGCGTCTTCTTCCTTGCGGACTTTGTATGTCATTTTGCTGCGACCTTTGTCGCCAGTCACTTCGCGCAGGTATGCGGTCGGATCCTGTACATAGGCTACGAACACTTCCTCGTTTACGACAACTCCGTCCATATCAGCAGCAAGCTGATTGATGTCGGAATAACGGAAGTCTTCGACCTTGCCGAATTGGTGGCCGATGATGCCATATAGGTTCGGGCCTGTCTTGGCCTTTTTCCCAGCAAGAACTTCGCCGTCGCCATTTTGAACGACGTGGCAGGAAATGCACTGACGGAATGCCTTTTCACCTTCTGCGACGTCACCCGTCGCAGTCAGATCAACAGAGTGGCCATCGGCGAAAGCAGGCAAAGCCAGCGTGGTCGCTGCGACGATTGCAAGAGTACGGAACATGGGTGTCTCCTTCACTATTGTTCTTGGGTATGAACGTAGCGATATCCATTTTAAGTCAACAGTAACTTTGAATTGACAGCGCTACGAACAGTAATTGTGATCGACTATTTGCTCAGGCCACGGCGTGGCTGATGGCGCATTGCTTCCACAAGTCCTTGAGAGCAAAGACCAGCTTTTCGATATCATCAATGCTGTGCAAAGGCGATGGGGTGAACCGCAACCGTTCCGTGCCCTTGGGTACAGTTGGGTAGTTGATCGGCTGCACATAGATGCCATAGCGCTGCATCAGGTAATCCGACAGCATGCGGCACTTGACCGGATCCTTGATCATCACGGGAATGATATGGGACGGGTTATCAAGATGCGGGATGCCTTCCTGATCCAGCCGTTTGCGCAAATAGGCCACGCGCTCGCGCTGCAACAGACGTTCCTGATCGGATTGCTTGAGGTGCTGGATCGACATGCGCGCCGCTGCGGCCACAGCAGGGGGCAGTGCCGTCGTAAAGATGAACCCGCTTGAGAAAGAGCGGATAAAGTCGCACATCGCCTCGGACCCGGTGATGTAACCACCGACAACGCCATAGGCTTTGCCAAGCGTCCCTTCGATCAGGGTGATGCGATCGGCCAGCCCTTCTCGTTCAGAAATACCGCCACCGCGAGAACCGTAGAGACCCACGGCGTGCACTTCGTCCAGATAGGTCATGGCACCGTGCTTTTCCGCGACTTCGACGATCTCTTTCATGGGGCAAATATCGCCGTCCATCGAATAGACAGATTCGAACGCGACGATTTTGGGGGCGTTGGCAGGCAAAGCGGCCAACTTGCGATCCAGATCTTCGGGGTCGTTGTGACGCCAGATCACCTTGTTGGCGCGGGAATGGCGAATACCTTCGATCATGGACGCGTGGTTCAACTCATCCGACAGGATAACCGCATCGGGCAACCGGGCACCAAGCGTACCCAAAGCAGCCCAGTTGGACACATAGCCTGATGTGAACAGGAGTGCCTGTTCCTTGCCGTGCAGGTCGGCCAATTCGGCCTCCAGCAGCTTGTGGGCATGGTTAGTACCTGAAATGTTACGCGTGCCACCGGCACCTGCGCCATACATGTCCACGGCCTCTTTCATGGCATTGGTTACACTTTCGTGCTGACCCATCCCCAGATAGTCGTTCGAACACCAGACCGTCACCTCGTCAGGGGCGTCCTCATCGTGGCATATGGCCTTTGGAAAAGCACCAGATTTGCGTTCAAGTTCCGCAAAGACCCGGTAATTCCCTTCCTCTTTCAGAGCATCGATCTGAGATTGGAACAATACATCAAAGTCCATGATGTCCCCCTTGGTTTGTTTGTTGTTCTGGTGTTGGTTTTGGCGCAGGCAGCATCCAGCGCCAGAGCCGTTCATCGGGGATGGGAAGGACCATCACCCAGTGTTCTATGGCCGCAAGGACCGTCAGGGCCGTCAACAGGGCAAAGCCCGTGACGTGGCCCGCGCTTTCGGCGGCATATAGCCGTTCGATCCAGCATGCAGCGGCAAAAGTCAGGGCCGTTACTGAAATCGGGAACAGCCAGTTCAGGTTTCTGATCCGAAAGTGGCTGGCCAAATGGCTCAGCGCTTCGGGCAGGAAATCAACGTTGATGTGCGGCACGCCCAGAAACAAATTCAGCTTGGCCGAAACGCGGGCAAAAAAGAGCACGGCAAAGGTATAGAACGCAAACGGGTTGGGAGCGTGCCACAAGGCTAGCCCAAGGACAACCAGCGTCGCGGCCAACAGCATTTCGTGATAGGCAATCGTGCCCCAGGCCCGGATGAACCGCTCCCATTCTGCCACCCCGTTGGGGAGCAGCGAGGAATTTGGCCCCGTGATGATCCCTGTCAGGAACGCCATCTCGATCCATCCCCACAGCGCCAGCGCAGCGAGAAAGGCGACGTATATGCCAAAAATATCTGTCTGGGTTGCAGACCACCATGCGCCATAACCCCCAAGGGCCATCAAGGGCAATGCAGCCAGCGTCGTGTTCCGACGTGCGACGGCACCCGCGCGATCCGCGTATTTCACCGCCATCAGAATCGTACCTGTGGAAAACCACCAGATAAACAAAGCGATAAAGGCAGCGATCCAGGGGGTCATACGATCTCCCCGGTGATCAGACATCCACTGGATGTCCGGTCTTTTTCTGACGCAGAAAAACACCCGGCCCCGAGTAGGGAGGGCGCTGGAAACCGCATGGGTTTCCAGCCATTTTCCGCGTCGGAAAATTGATATGTAGCGTCAGGGATCAATACGCTGGTTCCATGCGCACAGATTTAGGCACCACGTGCTTTTTCGCCGGAATCGTATAGAGTGAGACAAAGGCCAACCCAGCGCGGATTTGTGCACCAATTTTCTTGAGACCTGTTGCACCTACCATGTCGACATTGGCCTTTTGCAACCGCTCAAGGCCACGCTGCCAGCGCGGATGCTCAATATCCAACGTGATCGGATAGATCTGCGTGGTCAGCTGCGACGTCTTGGTGAAGACTTCGTGCGCGTACCAATCAGGGTCCACACCCAATGCCTTGTGAAACGCTGGGCGCTGATGGTCCCGCACATACATCGTGGCATAGACAGCCGTCAGGAAGAACTTGATCCAGTACACGTTGATCCCCGACGTCAGCTTGGGGTCGGTTTTCATCAGCAGCGCAAACGCCTCGCCATGGGAAAACTCGTCGTTGCACCATTCTTCGAACCATTTGAAAATGGGGTGGAACCGGTGCTCGGGGTGTTCCTGAAGATGCCGGAAGATCGTGATGTAACGGGCATAGCCGATCTTTTCGGACAGGTAGGTGGCGTAGTAGATGAACTTGGGGCGGAAGTACGTGTACTTCTTTTTCTGGGTCAGAAAGCCAAGGTTGACCGCAATGCCTGCCTCGCGGAGCGCATCGTTGATGAAGCCGGCATGCCGTGCCTCGTCACGCGCCATCAGTTGGAACAGCTGCGTGATGTCCTTGTTGTTCCCGCGGCGCTTCATCTCTTTGTAAAGAACGCAGCCCGAAAACTCCGCCGTGCAGGAACTGACGAGAAAGTCGATGAATTCCTTTTTAAGATGCGGCTCCATCCCGTCCCAATCGACGGTGTCCCAATCGTCATTTTTCTTGAAATGGCCTTTGTTGGGATCCGCGACCATCTGAGCGATCAGGCTGTCCCAGTCTTCGCGCACAGAAGACACGTCAATGGCGTCCAACTCATCAAAGTCAGTGGTATAGAACCGCGGGGTCAAAAGGGTATTCTGCATCGCAAGTTCAGTGGCGGCTTCACTGTCGAACTTGGACAGTTCTTCCTGAATGGCCAGGCCCTCTTCCACAGTTGTCGCGTCTGCGCTGTGGGTGGCTGCGGGATTGGTCTGGACATTCATAGTGACACCTGTTCGGAAAAGGAAAACTCGCACAGTTCCATGACTTCAAAGTCGCCCGTCAAGCGAGTCCAAAGCCGTTCCAGCTTGGACGCCCGATAAATCACCGCTTCGCGATCCTCGGATACAACTTCGCCGAAGGGGGCCATGATTTCTGGCCCTTCCACTTGCACTTCGTCACCGGGATAGATCACGGCACCGTTGTTGAACCTCACATGCGCGTGCAGGCTTTCGAATTTGTGGCTGATTTCAACTGTGCACGGAGCACGCTCGATATCCTTTGTCAGTAGTCCCATTAGGTGGCTTCCTTTCCGGGGTTAGGGTTTATCCAGCAACCTGGCGAAGGTGCGGAGATTGTCAGCGCCAAAGCCCATAAGCTCGGCAGACCAATTGGTTTCGGGGTCATAAATCGACAGGCGATTTCCTGCACGCAGACGTAGCATAACAGGTGCGCCGCTATCAGCACCCAATTTCAGGCGTTCCCGATTGATAACCCGTTCAACGCCCGCAACAAAACCGCCTTTTTCAGCCGGAAAATCGGCCAGCACCGATCCGTTTGCGTCCAATACAAGGGCAGCACCAGATGCTTCACCCGACAGGAATATCGCGCGTTCGGTCAAAATTTCGCTTTGTGACGGTGTGCCTTCCAAAGGACGGTCAGTCAGGACCGCGATGGTGACCAGCGACAGAATGGCCAACAACAGGGCCAGAACCGCGCGGATCAGGATGCGCGGCACCAACTCGTCTTCGCTGGACCGGATACGTGGGTTGGGGTGAGCTTGAGTATGTGACATCGCCCCTACTCCGCCGCGACAGCGTCAAAAGACTGTGCGCGTTCGACTTGGGGGATATTGACCCGTGCATCAGCAGCATCTGCAAGCAGACGCGCCACATGTGTCGCATCCGGGATGCAGCGCAGCGCAGGTTGCGGTGAACTAAACCGCCACGGACGGGCATGGGGCCAGATCACAAGATAGCTCAGCTTGGTGTCGCCAGTCGTTTCCAGCACAATCGTGCCAGTCCCATCACGGCGCAGATCCAGCGCTGCGTTTCCAATTTCGCGGAATGGCAGGTTCAACGTCAGAGTCAGGGCCGCGCCGATCCGCATCGCAACACGGGCATTGGTGATTGTGTAAACAGTGGCGCGTGCCTGAACCAGCGCGACCAAATACAGCAAACCGCAGACCAGACCGCCCAAGGCAACAAGCGGCAACGTTGCCGCGAATGCCTGCCCAAAGGGCATAAGGTCAACGACGGACACATACCGCCAGATGGCCAGCAGGCCAAAATAGGCCGCAACCCAGTACAGGTTCATGGATTCACGTGCCAACGCAAAGGTAGAGGGTCTGCCTTGCCACAGGATCTCCTCACCCTCGGGGGGGCGTTCGGGGAGCCCTTTGATCGGCTCGATCTCGAAGTCATCATGGGGCATGGCGCACATCCTTCTGATGGGTTGATGGAATTGGGTGGGCAAACCTGCCCACCCGGTTACTGGTGGTTAAATCAGGCTCTCTTGCCGAGCCGCATCAGCGTACAATGTGCCGCCGCCGTAGTAGCCACAGATCTTGTCTTCTTCGAGGGACGTGACCTGTGTGGAACTCGCGTGCTGCGGAACCGTGCCGAAATGCTTGCCATAGATGCTGCGGATCGTGACCTTGTCCTTGCCGATGCGGGCCATGGTCAGCGGCACCAGCCGGTTCCCTGTGCCCCATTTGGCATCAAGCGTATATTCCAGATACCGCACCATCTGTTCGGGCTCGTCGATCCACATATCCGTGATCCGCCCCACGACTTCGCCGTCACCAGACATCACCGGCAGACCACGAGGGTCGCGACCGGCCTTGACGGAAAACGCTTCTTTGGTGGACATCGGAATGATCTTGGGATGGCCATGCCCATCCAGCTCAGGTGCGTCGCGCCGCGGGGCCCAGGATGCAGGGCCAACGCCGTCCAGCATCGGATCCCCGGTGGGCTCGAGCGGAAAGCCGTTGACGGGCGACGTCTGGCGCAAGGCGATGCTTGACCGCTCAGGTGCCTGACCCGATGGCACGGTCACTTCACCGCGGCCATTGGGCAGTATGAACGTTTTGTCGGACGGTACCGGAAATGGACCCTGGTTGGGGGCTTCGGTGCCATCGTCATTTTCCAATGGATACCCTTCGCGCATGTTCTCGCGTTGGATGTAGATGATCAGCCCAGCAAAAAAGATCCAGAACAACCAAATCGAGAGGCTCGCTAGATCGAATTCACCAAAAAATGTCGCAGTCATGTTAAGTTCCTTTTCCTGGACAAGGTCATGTGGGGAAATCCGCAAGCCCCATGGGCTGCGGACTTGCCGCTTGAGTGAGGGGAGCCGAAGTGCGCACAAGCGGTCCCAGGATGACGAGAGTGACGAAAAGCAAGCCAATCTCTGCGTGGTAAACAAATGAATAGCCAGTGGCAGGCGTGTTCAACGCCTCGCCCCATGCTCCGGATGTTGCAATGGCACCAACCCAGTCGCGCAAGGTGCCACCAAGCGCGATAGCAACACCCGCAGCCGTCGCTTGCGCAGCACCCCAGGCACCAAGGGCCAGACCACGTCCCGCAGTGCCACGGGCTGGCATCGTCATTGCCGCCGTCAGGGTCGACACGGCAAACAAACCGCTACCAAAACCGATCATCAAGGCACCAGCGTAAAACAACGTGTTGGCCTGCATAGGTGCAGCAAAGATCACAAGGCTAAAGGCCCAGACGCCTGACAAAATGCCCGCCGCCGCCAAACGATAGGGGTTTGACCCAGCCGCCAGCCGTTTGCCCGCCAGCACAAAACCTGCCAGCGCACCGATCGCCCAAAGGGCCGTCAAAAGCGTCGTCGCAGACACAGACAGGCCAAGGATTTCGCCGCCATAAGGTTCCAGCAAAACGTCCTGCATATTAAACGCCATCGTGCCAACAAACACACAGGCCAACAGACGCCCGGCCTGTCCGCCACCCGCGTAATCCGCCCAAGCTTCACGGAACAACGGACGGGGTTCCTCGCGTTGGGCTTTGGTCATGGGCCGCACGCTTTCCTGTTTCCACAGCGCCACAAGGTTCAGTGCGATACCAACCACAGCAGCGCCTTGCACGACACGGATCAGGCGCAAATCGCTATAATTGCTTAGGATTGTGCCAATGATGACAGCCGAAATGCCCATGCCCACCAAGAACATGACATACAGTAACGCAACCACACGCGGGCGCGTTTCGTCCGTCGCGCGATCACTGGCGAGCGCCAGCCCCGCCGTCTGCGTCATGTGCAAGCCAAGGCCCGTCATCAAGAACGCCAGCGCGGCCAGCACTTCGCCGGCAAAGGGCACTGTATGGTAAACATCGCCGCCCAGGACGAGCAGGGCAAATGGCATGATGGCCAACCCACCAAACTGCCAGAGCGATCCAAACCAAATGTAGGGGACGCGTTTCCAGCCGATTGCGGATTTGTGCGTGTCGGACCGAAAGCCCAGCAGCGCACGGAACGGCGCGATCAACACCGGCAGCGCAATCATGATCGCAACAATCATCGCCGGAACCGACAGCTCGACGATCATCACCCGGTTCAACGTGCCCAGCAGCATCACCGATGCCATGCCGACCGACACCTGAAACAGGGACAGGCGCAGCAACTGCGCCATCGGAAGTCCGTCAGAGGCAGCATCAGCAAACGGCAAATAGCTCGCTGAAAGGGACTTCAGCCTACTCATGGACGCAGCTCCATCGCCTCTGAAATGTAAAATCCGGACGTGATACGATCCACAGGGCGCAGCAAACGACGCACGCCTTGCGCTTTGGCCGCCTGCGCCAATGCAGGATGCGCATGGGGGATCATCACCGGGGACCGGTCAGACCGTGGGAACGCCTTGCCAGCATACCACATCGCCATCAAGGCGGGGGTACGCGGTGCAACCGTAAACACGATCGGCCCGCTCACACGTTTTTCAAGATTGGCCAGACAGGTGCCAATATCATCCGCCGTGTAATAGATCAGACTGTCCATCGCGATCACAGCGTCGAACTGACCCAGCTTCCGGTCCAGCATGTCGCCTGCATGAAACGAAACCTGCTTTTTGAATTCCGAAGGGAGCCGCCGCGCCGCGATGTCGATCAATTGAGGCGAAATATCAGCCGCAACGACAGTGGCACCGCGCTTGGCCAACTCGATGGTCGCCACACCCGGGCCGCAGCCTGCATCCAGAATACGTGCACCACGCAGATCGTTTGGCAGACGCGACAGCATCAGCGTCCGCATCCGGTCCCGCCCGGCACGTACCGTTTCACGAATACGGCTTACCGGCGCGTCAGAGGTCAGCCGCTCCCACGTTTTCGTGGCAGAGCGGTCAAAATAGTCCTCAACCCGCGCACGGGTCTGATCATACCCCTTGGCGTCAGCCTGCGACGCGTCGGCTGACAAGCTGTGGGTATGGGGTGCCGTTGTCATTAATCGAATCCCAACAATTCAAAGATATCGCGATCTTCCATCGGGGCCGGGGCTACGCCTTCGGTTCCATCATAAAGAAGTTTGGCAAGGCGCATGTATTCTGCGCGGCACCGAACGATGTCTTCTTCGTCATCCATCTCGAACAACGTCTTTTTCTTCAGACGCGAGCGGCGGATGGCGTCCACGTCGGGCATATGTGCGATGCGGTTGAAGCCAACAGTATCGCAATAGCGGTCCACCTCATTGGTGTCCTTTGACCGGTTGGCCACACAGCCCGCCAGACGCACCTTGTAGTTCTTGGACTTGGCTTGGACCGCAGCGATGATGCGGTTCATCGCATAGATGCTGTCGAAATCATTGGCCGTAACGATCAGGGCGCGGTCGGCATGCTGCAATGGCGCGGCAAACCCGCCGCACACCACGTCGCCAAGCACGTCAAAGATGACGACATCTGTTTCTTCCAACAAGTGGTGTTGCTTTAGCAACTTGACGGTCTGACCAACCACATAACCACCACATCCCGTGCCTGCGGGCGGGCCACCGGCCTCGACGCATTTCACACCGTTGAAGCCTTCGGCTACGAAATCCTCGGGGCGCAGTTCCTCGGGGTGGAAATCAACTTCCTTTAGGATGTCGATCACTGTGGGCTGCAACATGCCTGTCAGGGTAAACGTGCTGTCATGCTTGGGGTCGCACCCAATCTGCAACACGCGCTTGCCCAGCATGGAAAATGCAGCGGACAAGTTCGACGAGGTAGTCGATTTGCCAATCCCGCCTTTACCGTAAACGGAAAAGACCTTGGCACCTTCAATTTTCGCGTCCGCGTCCTGATGCACCTGCACCGAACCTTCGCCGTCCTGCCCTCTGAGGGAAGGGGGTGTTCTGTCGAGTGGGCTCATGGGGCCGTCCTTTCCGGAAGGGCACAGGCTGTCCCCTTCTCTGTTTTGAAAAAATCCCCGCCGGAGGCTCCGACAGTTGGTATTTTAAAAAGGGTCATTCTGCTGCGATCCCTTCCAATTTATCTTCAAGCGCATCAGCTGCGTCCTGCAATGCCGCCAGTGTTTCGGCATCCGGGGCCCAATAGTTGCGCTCGGAGGCTTCAAGCAGTCGGTTCGCCATCCGGCTTGATGCGGTCGGGTTCAGATCGGCCAACCGCTTGCGCATCGCTTCATCCAGCACAAAGGTCTCGGAAATGCGTTGATAGACCCAATCATCGACCTGACCGGTCGTTGCGGACCAACCCATTGTATTGGTGACGTGGCTTTCGATCTGACGCACGCCTTCGGCACCATGTTTCAAAAGACCCTCAAAGAATTTCGGGTTTAGGGCGCGTGACCGCGTCTCGAGAGCGACCTGATCTTTCAGCGTCCGGACCTTGCCGGCACCCCGCGTCTGATCCCCGATATAGACGGCAGCGTCTGATCCACGGGCACGCTTTACCGCGCGCGCAATACCACCCAGCGTATCGAAATAGTGATCGACCGACGTCACACCCAGCTCGACCGACTCCAGGTTCTGATAGGCGATTTCAACATCCGCCAACGCTTGCTGCAACAAGGCCGGGTTGGCCGCAGACTTGCCATCCACCCCATAAGCAAAGCTTTTGCGGTTCTGATAGGCATCGGCCAATTCGTCCTCGTCGCCAAAGGCGGAACTGTCGACCAACTGGTTCACATTCGACCCATAGGCACCTTCGGCATTCGAAAACACGCGCAGGGCGGCCGTTTCAATATCGCAACCTTGGGTTTCAGCATAAGCCAGCGCATGCGCCCGCACAAAGTTCTGCTCCAGCGGTTCATCAGCCTGGGCGCATTTCAACGCCGCCTCTGCCAACATGCGGGATTGAAGGGGCAGAAGATCGCGGAAAATACCCGACAGCGTCATGATAACGTCGATACGCGGGCGGCCCAATTCCTCCAGCGGGATCAGATCGGCACCGGCCAAACGGCCAAAACTGTCGAACCGGGGCGCGCATCCCATAAGGGCCAGAGCCTGAGCAATCGGCCCACCGTCAGACTTGATATTGTCTGAACCCCAAAGCACCAGCGCAATAGAGCGTGGCAACGTCGGATGTGTATCCAGCAAAAGCTGCGCCTGTTTTGCGCCATCGCGGCAGGCATAGGCCGTCGGCATGCGGAACGGGTCAAAGGCGTGGATGTTACGGCCCGTCGGCAGAATTTCAGGCGAACGGATCAGGTCACCACCCGCAACAGGCAAGGTATAGCGTGCATCAAGAGCATGCATGATCGCGGGCAATTCGGTTTCCTGCTGCAACAGTTCATCAACCCGTGCACGCGACGCAGCATCGGTGTGCGGCATCAGATCAAGGTATTCTGCGCGGGCCGCATCGCTCAGCGGTTGACCAACAATGTGCAAACCATCCGGGATCAACGCATCCTCGGTTTCCAGCAACTTGAGCCAAAGTGCATCAGGCGCGATGCCGCCCATATCCACGGCCTCCGCTTGTTCACGGATCAGTGTTTCGATGTCAGCGCGCGCTGCGTCATCGCTGGGCATTTCGCGCCAGCGGGTCAGGCTGTCCTTCAGCTCTGCCATGCCCTTGTACAGACCAGCAGTAGAAAGGGGCGGCGTCAAATGCGTGATCGTGACCGCATTTGAACGACGCTTGGCCAACGAGGCCTCGGATGGGTTATTGGCGGCATACAAATAGATGTTCGGCATCTCACCGATCAACCAATCCGGCCAGTCATGCGCACCAAGGCCCGCCTGTTTACCAGGCATGAACTCAAGCGCACCATGCATGCCAAAGTGCAGCACTGCGTCGGCCTGATATGTGTTGCGGAGCCACAGATAGAATGTGGCAAATGCGTGCGTTGGCGCGAACCCTTTTTCGAACAGCAAACGCATCGGGTCACCTTCGTAACCAAAGGCAGGTTGCACACCGACAAATACATTTCCCAGTTCCGCCCCAAGCACGAACACGCCGCGCCCGTCAGATTGGATGCGACCGGGGGCAGGGCCCCAAACGGCCTCAATGGCCGCCAATGGCGCAGTGGTCCGCACAATGGTGTCCGCGTCGACATGGGCGGCGACGTTGGCCTCTTGGCCGTATTGGGCCGAATTTCCACCCAGAACCTGCGCACGCAGTGCATCCACACTTGGGGGCACATTAACGGTATATCCGCGGTTCTGCATTTCTTTCAACGTATTGAAGAGGCTCTCGAATACGGACAGATAGGCGGCAGTGCCCACAGCTCCGGCATTGGGCGGAAAGCCAAACAGAACCACAGCGATTTTCTTGTCCGCGTTCTTCTTGCGACGCAGGTTGCCCAAACGCAGCGTCTTTTCAGCCAAGCTTTCGATACGCTCGGCGCACGGCACCATGGCCTTGGCCTCGACACCGGCCCGGCAACTGTGATGGCAGCCATCACACCCCTCAGGGCCCAAACGGCCCCCGAAAACAGTCGGACAGGACGCACCGTCGAGCTCAGGCAACGCGACCAGCATTGTGGTCTCGATCGGGCCGAGGCCACCGCTGCTGCGCGCCCACTGGCCCAACGTCTGGAATTCCAGCGAATGGGCCGCAAGATACGGCACATCAAGATCGGCCAGCATCTTCACTGCGGCATCATTGTCATTGTAGGCGGGACCACCCACCAGGCTGAACCCGGTCAACGACACCAACGCGTCAATTTTTCCGCCAAAATAGGCATCCACCGCAGGACGGGCATCAAGGCCGCCAGCAAAGGCGGGCAAAACACGCATGCCCTTGGCCTCAAAGGCGCGAATGACGCCGTCATAATGAGCCGTATCCGCCGACAGCACGTAAGAGCGCAGCATGACGATACCAACCGTCATGGTGGCCCCTGCGGGTCCGGGAATATCAGCAGGGTCTGTGGTGATGCGCTGCGGCAGATCAGGGTGATAAAGGCCCGTGTCGGGGTATTCGATGGGGGCCGCTGCTTCGGGGGCCGTGGCCCAACCCGTGTCATTGGCATAGCGGTTCAGCAGGAACTGAACCATGGCGCGCACATTGTCGTCCGAACCGCCGAGCCAGTATTGCATGACCAGGAACCAAGCGCGCAGATCCTGCGCCTTGCCGGGCAGGAACTTCAGGATCTTGGGCAAACGGCGCAGCATGGCCATTTTCTTGGCACCGCTTTCCGTCGATGGCTTGGACGAGCCGCGCAGGCGCTTCATCAGCTGGCCCATGGCAGAGGGTGGTGCCGTCATGTCCAGCGTGCCCATACGGGTCAGGCGCACCACTTCTGCATCCGCAATAACGCCAATCATGGCATCACAGTGATCGCGTCGGGCGCGCAGGGCGGGCAAGATGCGGGCCACATGCTCTTCGAGAAACAACAAGTTGGCGATGATGATGTCGCCGTGACGCACTGCTTCTTCGGCAGCCTCAAAGGCATCGGGGCTTTCGCCCCATTCAGCAGCAGCATGAATTTGCAGATCAAGACCCGGATAGGCCGACGTCAACTCTTCCATCGCGCGGCGCGCGGGGCCCGCTGCATGGCTGTCCAGCGTGATGATGACCACGCGATAGCCGGGCAAACGGCCAATTATGCCAGTCTCATCGCGCATAGTGGGCCTTTGCCTCATAAAGAGTATCGACAGAGATTTGCGCCACGCCGCGTTCGGCGGCATAGTTTTCAGTGTTGCGGCGCGCCTTGCCGCGCACAAAGAACGGTATCTTCTTCAACTCGCGTTCGGCGGCATCCAGCCAGATCACAGACCCGTCCAAATTCTCTGTTTTCGACAAATCCCGGGGCGAGTCCGCAGGACCGGGGACTGGTGCCCCTTTGACGCTCGCCGAAGGCGCATGACCACCGTGATGGGACGCACCGGCCGCATCATGAAATTCGAAATCATCGCGGAACATGTGCAGCAGGTGCTCTTCCAAGCCCATGACCAGCGGATGGACCCATGTGTCAAACAACACGTTTGCCCCCTCGATTCCCATCTGCGGGGAATAGCGGGCCGGGAAATCCTGCACGTGGACGGGGGCAGAGATAACAGCACATGGAATGCCAAGGCGCTTGCCGATGTGGCGTTCCATCTGGGTGCCCAGAATCATCTCGGGCTGCAACGCTTCGATCACACGTTCGACTTCCAGGTAGTCGTCTGTAATCGTGGCTTCGATCCCCAACTCACGCGCCTTGGCACGGACGGGGCGCGCCATCTCGCGGTTGTAGCAGCCCATGCCGACAACTTCGAAACCCATTTCGTCCTGCGCAACGCGCGCTGCCGCGACAACATGGGAGCCGTCGCCAAACACGAACACGCGCTTGCCAGTCAGATACGTCGAATCGACGGACTTGGAATACCAAGGCAAACGCAGGCGGCTGTCATCAAGATAGGGGGCAACGCCAGTTATCGCCGCAACTTCGGCCACGAAATCCCGCGTCGCGCCAACACCGATCGGCACAACCTTGGTAAAGCGCTGACCCAGCTCTTTTTCCATCCAACGGGCCGCCGTTTCGGCAGTCTCTGGGTACATCAGGACATTGAAATGCGCCGCACCCAACCGCGTGATGTCGGTGGGTGAAGACGTCATCGGCGCGACCACATTAACGCTGATGCCCATATCAGACAGCAGAGCGGTGATTTCCTGAATATCGTCACGATGGCGAAAGCCCAGAGCCGTTGGACCAATCAAGTTGGCCGTGATCTGCTTGGTACGTTCCATCGGTTTGGCCAGCGTCTTGACGATTTGATAGAACGTCTCGTCGGCGCCAAAATTTTCCTTGCGCTGATAGCTTGGCAATTCCAGTGCGATCACCGGCACAGGCAAGCCCATCGTTTCGGCCATGCCACCAGGATCGTCCTGAATCAATTCAGCCGTGCAGGACGCACCAACGATGATCGCCTCAGGCTTGAACCGGTCATAGGCGTCTTGGGCGGCCGTCTTGAACAGGTTGGCCGTATCTGCGCCCAAATCGCGGGCTTGAAAGGTTGTGTATGTGACAGGCGGGCGGTGGTTGCGCCGTTCGATCATGGTGAACAAAAGATCGGCGTATGTGTCGCCCTGCGGGGCGTGCAGAACATAGTGCAATCCGGTCATCCCGGTCGCGACACGCATCGCGCCCACATGGGGCGGGCCCTCGTATGTCCAAACGGTCAACTTCATGGGTGATCACTGGGGCGCTGCCCCAGACCCCGGAGTTTATTTCGCAAGATGAAGAGGATCATCATTCTGCGGCCTCCAGCTTGAGCATCTCGGCCCGGCGGATCGGGCGCGAAAACAACCCGGCAAGATCGCCCGCCTGTTCGTAGAAATGGACTGGGGTGAACACCAGTTCGATGGCCCATTTGGTCGACAGGCCCTGCGCCTCTAGCGGGTTGGCAAGGCCCAGACCGCAAACGGTCAGCGCGGGCCGCGCGGCAAGCGCACGGTCCAGTTGCAAATCAACGTCCTGCCCTTCGGAAATGGTTGGCCCTTCGGCCAGCATATCGAGATCGGGGCCAATGATGCCCTTGTGGATAAAGGGCGCGCCAACTTCGATGGCCTCCATTCCGCATTCGCGTGTCAGGAAGCGCGCGAGCGGAATTTCCAGCTGGCTGTCTGGAAAGAAGAACACGGACTTGCCGCGCAAAACCTCGGCGGCTTGCGCAACCGCCTTGCGCGCCCGCGCCCGTGGGGCCGCCGTCACTTGTTCAAAGAGTTCGGGAGAGACCCCAAATTCAGTTGCAATCGCGGCCAGCCACTGGGTTGTCCCCTCTTCGCCAAAGGGGAACGGGGCGGGCAAATGCCGCGCGCCGCGCCGTGTCAGCGCATCATGTGTGTCGCCAAGGAACGGTTGGATCAGCGCATAGACTGTGCCGTCGCCCACCCCAAGGTCATCCGTGGCGCGGGGTGCCGGAAGCACCTTGATCGGGCCGATACCCATGGCTTCGAGCAGGCCGATTGCCTGTTCTTCGACCACATCGGGCAGAGCCCCGACCAACAGCAATTGGCGTTGATCGTCCTTTGGCAAGACGGGCACCATAGATGCAAGGCACGCGTCCTCACCTTGGGTAAACGTGGTTTCAATGCCAGAACCGGAAAAATTCAGCACGCGCACAGACGGCGCATGGCGCTGTGTCATCCGCTCTGCGGCTTTGGACAGGTCCAGCTTGATCACCTCAGACGGGCACGAGCCCACGAGGAACAGTTGTCTGATGTCCGGGCGACGTGCCAGCAGTTCGTCCACCACCTTGTCCAGCTCATCCTGCGCGTCGGCGAGGCCGGCCAAGTCGGTTTCCTCGAGAATCGCAGTCCCAAAGCGGGGTTCCGCAAAAATCATCACACCAGCGGCAGATTGCAGAAGGTGCGCACAGGTGCGTGACCCGACAACCAGAAAGAACGCGTCTTGCATCTTGCGATGCAGCCATATGATTCCCGTCAGCCCGCAGAATACTTCGCGCTGCCCGCGCTGCTTGAGAATCGGCGTGTCACTGCACCCGCCGGACACTGGAAGGCGTGGAAGTTCGGTCATGCTGCCGCCTCCTGAAAGGTTGCCGCCTGCAGACGCGCAGCGCGTAATTTAAGAATGAATTGCACCGCGTTTATGACGTATGTCGCATAGGCTGCGAGCGCCAAGATCATCAGCGCTGTCGGCTCCAATGCCGCCGTAAACAGCGCCCACAGATAGGCGGTGTGCAGGCCGATCACGAGAAAGGAAAAGACGTCTTCCCAAAAGAAGGCAGGCGCAAGAAGGTATTGACCAAAAACGACTTTTTCCCAAATGGCACCAGTCACCATGATCACATACAAGACCCCGGTTTTGACCACGATGGACCAGGCGGCAATCGCATATCCCTCGCCCGTTGCGAGGTACCGCAAAACCAACCCAAGAGAGACCAGAAAGACCACAAACTGCAAAGGGGCCAGTACGCCCTGAACCGGTGTCCAGATCGTGGCGTCCCGCCGCACGCGTTCTTCGGCTGTATACAGACCAATGGGTGCGCGCTGTGCAGACCTGTGACTTGGCAGTGTTGAGTGTGGTTGACTTGATTTCATGCACTGAAACTACGGGCTGGAATAGAAAAGTGTCAACTGAAACTTACAGTCTGTGCATCGCATTTTGTCGCTTTATTTTTACACAGTACGGACAGCTAATTGTCACTGAGCCCTTGTTTTTATGGGTATTTACATGTTAGACGCCCCTTGAGTGTCCATTTTGAGGCGCAAAACTGTCAAACACAGTTGACATTTTGACTGTCGAAGCAGAGGGTTTTTATGCGTATCCGCGACTCTGACGCGCTAGAGTTGTTCATTGCGTTTGAACGGATCGAGGTAATCCATGGCGCAAGATGACACATTTGGCACGAACGGCTCTTACGCAGAGAGCAGCAACGGTGTTGAGTCGCTGGCGGCGCAAGTTATCACTATGCTTTGTGAACGTCAGACCGTCAGCGCTGCCGGCGTCCGTCAGATCGCGCTTGATTATCTTGGTCGCTCTATATTGGCCCGCGACGGGTTTGACGCAGCGCGCGTTTTGGATGAATTGCGCGGCTATCGGTTGACCGTTGATGCGATCATTGATCTTTATATTCCGCAAGCCGCCCTGCTGCTGGGTGAGATGTGGAAGCGTTCCGACATTACCTTTGCAGATGTGACGATTGGCTCGCTGCGGCTTCAGGCGCTGCTGGGCGAGGCATCGCATGGTCTGGTCTGGATCGGGCAGACCCCGACAAACGCATTACATGCGTTGATTGTGGTGTCCGAAGGGGAACAGCACTTTTTAGGTGCCAGCGTGGTGGCCGCACAATTGCGCAGAAGCGGGTGTGACGTCAGCCTTTCGATCAGCGAAACGCGCAAACAGATACTGTCTCGCGTCAAAAGTGATCACCCTGATATGATTTTGCTATCGTGTGCCCGTTTGGGTGCACTTGAAACCATCACCAAAACCGTCAAAAATATCAAAGCGATCGGTGACCGAACGCCAGTCCTTGCTCTTGGCGGGGCAGTGCGCGGTAAAATCGACGCGATAAAAAAACAAACTGGCGTGGATATGGTCACAAATAGCGCAACCGAAGTACTTAGCTTTTGCGTAAAGCGTAAGAAGGCGTTGGGCTACATATGACAACCGGCGGAAGCAATTTTTGGTCTAGTGGCGCGGTCCCTTTGATCGAACCCCAGTTCCTAAGCAGCATCATTGCCGCTGCATCTGACATTGCTTTGGTCGTGTCAGCCGAAGGTACAATTCTGTCCGTTCTCATCAACAATCAAGATGACAGTTTCGGCAACCTAAAACACTGGGAAGGTCGCGCTGTTGTCGATTTTCTGACCGAAGACAGCATTGACAAGTTTCAGGGCGCGCATGCCGCGTATCTGTCCGGAACACCGCCGAAAAAGTCGCTGGAACTGAACCACTTAGACAATGCCACCTGGCAGTATCCTGTGCGCTATACCTTTCACCGGTTTGGGCATGAAAATGCGGTTCTGTTGCTGGGCCGCGATCTGCGCCCAATTGCTGAAACGCAGCAGCAGTTGGTGCAAGCCCAGATCGCCCTTGAACAGGGCTATGAGGCGCGGCGCGAATTTGACACGCGCTACCGTGTGGTCATGGGCAATGTCGACGACGCCGTCGTCTTTGTTTCTGTTCAAACCGGGCGAATAGAAGATGCAAACGACCATGCTGCCGTCCTGTTGGGCCTTAAAACCGATTCACTTATGGGCGCGACATTCGCCAGCCTATTCTCTGATCGTTCTGGTGCCGAACTTACCGAAAGCTTGATGAACGCGACCCTTTCCGATGACGCCGGGCCCATTTTGGTCCGCTCCTCACGGACCCGACAGACTGTTGCGATACACCCCATTGTATTCCGTGCCGCAGGCCAGCGCGTTTTGATGTGCCGCCTTACAGGCGAAGACGCTGTTTCTGTTCAGCCGGATGCATCCACCCGTCATGCCGTGGCGCTGTTCCGATCCACGACCGATGCTGTTGCGTTCCTTGATATGCGGGGCGCGATGCTGTCGGTTAACGAGGCTTTCCTCGATCTGGTCGGGGCCGCACATCTCAGCGATGTTGTGGGGGCGTCATTGTCCGACTTCATGGCTCGCGGTCAGATCGACATGAGCGTCATTCTTGAGAACGCGACCAAGTCAGGTCAAATGCGATCCTATGCCACCCGATTGGTCAATGATCTGGGCGCACGCGTTCCGGTCGAAGTGTCCGTCGCCAAGCTTGAAGATCCCGAAAACCCGGCAATTGCACTGATCATGCGCGATGTCAGTCGGCTTGAAGGGGTGCGTAAGGCGGAAAACACGTCAAATAATTTGCCCGATCCGGGGCGCAATGTGATGGACCTTGTCGGGTCCGCATCGCTCAAGGACATTGTGGCCGAAACCACAGATGCCGTCGAAAAGATGTGCATCGAAACGGCCGTCAACCTGACCCGCAACAACCGCGTTGCCGCCGCCGAGATGTTGGGCCTGTCGCGTCAGTCGCTTTACGTAAAGCTGCGCAAGTTCGGCCTGCTCAGCAAAGACGGCTAACCCCGACTGTTAGGCAAACCTGACACTTGCGCCGACTCAATGTGTAAGCCATAGTTGACACTATGGATGTCAGCCACTCCCTACCCGCGCGCCGTTACCCGGAGCCCGCAGCCGCTCTGCGCCTGATCAAGCCGATCACGTGGTTTCCACCGATGTGGGCCTATGTGTGCGGCGTTATATCATCTGGGGCGTCGCCCGCTGGCCAATGGCACCTTGTTTTACTGGGCATCCTGTTGGCCGGACCCATCGTGTGCGGCATGAGCCAGGCGGCCAATGACTGGTGTGATCGTCACGTCGACGCCATCAACGAACCAGATCGCCCCATCCCGTCAGGCCGAATCCCCGGTCGGTGGGGCCTGTGGATCGCCTTGGCCATGTCGGCCCTTTCACTATTCATAGGCTGGCAACTTGGGCCATGGGGCTTTGGTGCCACGGTTGTCGGTGTTGCCGCTGCATGGGCCTATTCCGCCGAACCAGTCCGTATGAAGCGGTCGGGCTGGTGGGGTCCGGGCCTTGTCGGTCTCAGCTATGAAACTCTGCCCTGGATCACAGGAGCCGCCGTGCTCAGCGCCGGCGCGCCACGCGCCGAGGTGCTGATCGTCGCCCTGCTCTATGGTATCGGGGCGCACGGGATTATGACCCTCAATGATTTCAAGGCGCTCGAAGGCGACCGCCAGATGGGCGTAAATTCACTGCCCGTCACACTTGGCCCACGCCGCGCAGCCCAAGTCGCGTGTTGGGTGATGTCGGTGCCGCAAGCGGTGGTTATTGCGCTCTTGTTGATGTGGGACCGCCCGTTACATGCGGTCGGTGTCGCTGCGGTTTTGCTGGTTCAGTTCTGGGCCATGACCGTGATGTTCAAAGACCCCAAGGCCAAGGCCCCTTGGTATAACGGTACGGGTGTCCTTCTGTATGTGTCTGGTATGATGATCGCCGCCTTTGCCCTGCGGGGGCTGGGATGAGCGTCGGTTGGGGCACAGTGGCGCGTTTGTGTCTGGTCAATGCCGCCATCGGCGGGCTGTCCGCACTGCCTTTAAACCTGTTTAACCGGTTAATGACCGTCGAACTGGCGTTGCCAGCCTTGCTGCCCGGTCTTCTGGTCGCCATGCACTACGGAGTGCAACTGACGCGCCCCGTCTGGGGCCACCGATCTGACGTCAAAGGGGGACGGACACCGTTCATCTTGGGCGGGATGGCCGTGGTTGGTGCTGGCGTTCTGGGTGCAGCCTGGGGCGTTGGTGTGGCCGAAACATCGGCACCCATGGCGCTGTTGATCTGGGCACTGTCTTATATTGCGATCGGTTTGGGCATCGGCGCGGCCGGCACGTCCTTTTTGGCGCTGCTGGCCAGTGCATCGGGGCCACGCAAGGGCGGCGTCGCCACATTGGCGTGGCTGTTCCTGATTGCGGGCGCGATTGCCGCCTCTGTAGGAACGGGCATCGCGCTGGAACCCTATAGCCCAGAGCGGCTGTTGACAGTCATTGCCGTCGTTGTCTCGATCGCCTTTGTCATCTGCGTGCTCGCAACATGGGCGGTCGAACGACGTGTCCCTGTGGCCCCGGCACAGGACGATGTCCCGATGATGGCGGCGCTGCGCTCGACATGGGCCGATCCGGTGGCACGCCGCTTTACCGGCTTTGTGTTTTTGTCGATCCTTGCCTTTTTCCTGTCCGAACTGATCCTAGAGCCCTTTGCGGGCCACATTCACGGCCTTGGCCCAGAAGACAGCACCAAGCTGTCGGGCGGCAAGGACGGGGCGGCCCTGATGGGCATGATCGGTGCGGGCGTCCTATCCCATTTCGGGCGCGGATCACTGCGGTTCTGGGCGGTTGCGGGCTGTGTTCTGTCGGCTCTTGGCCTTTTGGGTCTGGCCACGGGTCTGCCGCTGGTACCTGCCACTGTCGTGCTGGGCTTTGGCAACGGATTGTTCGTCGTGGGCGCGGTTGGCTCCATGATGCAATTGGCCGCCGCGCATGCTCGCGAAACAGGCATGCGTATGGGCGTCTTTGGTGCGGCCCAAGCGGTTGCAGCCGGTCTGGCGGGGCTGTTGGCCACTGGCATGCTGGACCTGACCCGCCTCGTCATGTCCGACGCAGCTGCCTATGGCACCGTTTTCACACTCGAAGCTGTCTTGTTCCTTGCTGCTGCCCTGATGGCTGCGCGGGTTATGCGGGCAACTGAAACATATGACGCAAATCTGGTTCCAGGAGAATGAACGCATGTATGATGTAGTTGTTGTAGGCGGGGGGCCATCGGGCTCCACAGCCGCCGAGGATCTGGTTCGTTCCGGGCACAGTGTCGCCCTGCTGGACCGCGAGGGCCGAATCAAACCCTGCGGCGGCGCAATCCCACCCCGTTTGATGCAGGATTTCCACATCGGCGAAGAACAATTGCTGACCAAGGTCACGACGGCGCGCATGATCTCGCCCTCGGGCCGTCACGTCGATATTCCCATCGAAAACGGCTATGTCGGCATGGTGGATCGCAAGGATTTCGACCCGTTCCTGCGTGCCCGTGCCAAAGATGCAGGGGCCGAGTATTTCACCGGAACTTTCGTGCGGATCGACCGGCCAAACGGTACGCCCGTCGTGATCTATCGCGATAAGGCAACCCAAGAGGAACGCGAGCTGCCTTGCAAACTGGTTATCGGGGCAGACGGCGCGAAATCCCGCGTCGGCCTGGCCGAAGTCAAGGACGCCGACAAGGTGCCACTGGTCTTTGCCTATCACGAGATCATCAAGGCACCGCCAAAAACCGAAGCCTACGATCCCAAACGATGCGATGTGATTTATGACGGCTCGATCAGCCCTGATTTCTATGGCTGGGTGTTTCCACACGGCGACAGCGCCAGCGTTGGCATGGGGTCCGAACTGTCCTCTGTGGATCTGAAAAAAGCGACCTCGGCCCTGCGCTCGGCCGCCGGCCTTGATCACTGCGAAACACTCCGCAAGGAAGGCGCACCCATTCCTCTCAGGCCGCTGGATTGCTGGGATAATGGCAAGGATGTCTTGCTGGCTGGGGACGCGGCTGGTGTCGTGGCTCCCTCGTCTGGCGAAGGGATCTATTATGCCATGGTTGGGGGACGCGTCGCTGCCACCGCCTGTGCGGCCACGCTCGCGTCTGGCCGGGTGAAGGATCTGAAACTTGCCCGCAAACTGTTCATGCGCGAGCACAAGATGGTGTTCCGCGTACTTGCTTCGATGCAAAACGCCTATTACCGCAGCGACAACCGCCGCGAGCGCTTCGTGTCGCTGTGCCATGATGTCGATGTGCAACGCTTGACGTTCGAGGCGTATATGAACAAGAAACTCGTGCGGGCCCGCCCGATGGCGCACCTGAAAATCGGCATCAAGAACATGGCCCACCTGACAGGTCTGGTGAAAGCAAACCACGTATGAGCATTATGATCCCTGCATGGGTCGATGGCGTTTTGACCCCCGTCGAAAAGCTAGAGGCCCATCAACGCGGCCTGCGGCACAAGGCGGTGTCGGTGTTCGTGATCCGTGGCACCGAAGTGCTGATGCAGCAGCGCGCAATGGGCAAATACCACACGCCAGGCCTGTGGGCGAACACGTGCTGCACGCATCCTGACTGGGACGAAGCCCCATCGGTCTGCGCCGTGCGCCGACTGGAGGAAGAGCTGGGGATCAAGGGACTGCCGCTCGAACATCGCCACCATCTGGAATACCGCGCCGACGTGGGCAACAACCTGATCGAACACGAGGTCGTCGAGGTCTATCTGGGCCGCGCGCCGCACGATCTGAAAGTGGCTCCAAACCCGGACGAAGTGATGGCCGTGGAATGGATGGACTATCACGATCTGATGGCCTTGGTCCGCCGCCAGCCAGCACGGTTTACGCCATGGCTTCGCATCTATCTGACAGATCATGCCGACACGATCTTTGGCGCTGATCTGGCGCAGGCCGCGCGGGTGTGAGCCTCGAAGTTTACCTCTTGTACCTTGCGGCCGTCGCGGTCTTTTTCGCGACGCCGCCTGACACCAGCCAGTTACTGATAGTCTCTAATTCAATGAAATACGGGCTGCGGCGCAGCCTGTGGGTGATCTGTGGCGATCTAAGCGCCAACATATTGCAGATGACGGCTGCCGCCTTTGGCCTTGCCGCGATCATCGCCACCTCGGCGCAGGCGTTTGGCTGGATCAAATGGCTGGGCGTTGCGTACCTTGTGTGGATCGGTCTGCAACTGATGCTGTCGCGCGATGGCACCGGGCCGGGGCAACCCACGCGCACCGCACGCCCCCTGGCACTGTTTCGCACCGGGTTCGTGACCTCGATGACCAACCCTTATGCTGTCGTGTTCTTTGCCGCCCTCTTTCCGCAGTTTATTGATCCGGCGGCGGCCGTGCTGCCACAGCTGATGATCCTTGGCGCGACATATCTGGTCGTGGACGGGATCACGCTTGTGTTGTGGGGTTGGGCGGGGACACGGATCGCCCAGCGCCTTGCCGGGGTGTCGATGGCGGGCCTGAACCGCATCAGCGGTGGCTTGATGATGGGGGCGGCTGTATTGCTGGGTTTCAAGGATATCGCGCCAGAGCAATAGGCACAGCGATTGATGCAAACGGGCGCATGCCCTAAACACGATCGAACCTGCACACCTACAAACAGCATCAAGGACCATTCGGATGACACATATTCTGGCGATCGATCAGGGCACAACCTCGACACGTGCCATCGTCTTTGGCCCGGACATGACACCGGTCGCCAGTGCGCAACGGGAATTCACCCAGCACTTCCCGGCCAGCGGCTGGGTCGAACACGACCCACGCGATCTGTGGGACACTGTGCAATCCACGTGCAAGGACGCGCTCAAGGCCGCAAGCATTGGTGCCTCTGATATCGCCGCCATCGGCATCACCAACCAGCGTGAAACCACCGTGATCTGGGACGCCGAAACTGGCGAACCCCTGCACAACGCCATCGTATGGCAAGACCGCCGTACCGCGCAAATCTGCGAAGGCCTGCGCGCTGATGGATACGGTGATCAGGTCACAGCGATCACTGGTCTCCTGCTTGATCCCTATTTTTCGGCCACCAAAGTAAAATGGATTCTCGACCAAAATGACGGTGCCCGCGCCCGCGCCGCTGCGGGCAAGCTGTTGTTCGGCACAGTCGACAGCTTTCTGATCTGGCACATGACGGGTGGCACATCACACGTCACAGACGCAACAAACGCAGCCCGCACGATGCTGTATGATATCCACAAAGGGGCGTGGAGCGTCGAAATGTGCGATATGCTCGATATTCCCATGCAAATGCTGCCCGACGTGCGCGATTGCGCATCAGACTTTGGGGTGACGACCATGCTTGGCGGGGAAACCCCCATTTACGGGGTCGCAGGCGACCAGCAGGCGGCGACCATCGGTCAGGCCTGTTTCGAACCGGGCATGTTGAAATCGACCTATGGCACAGGCTGCTTTGCTCTGCTGAATACAGGGCAGTCGCCAGTCACATCAAATAACAGGCTTTTGACGACCATCGCCTATCAACTCGACGGCGTGCCGACCTATGCGCTTGAGGGATCGATATTCATCGCCGGGGCCGTGGTGCAATGGCTGCGCGATGGGCTGGGCATCATTGCCACTGCATCCGAAACGCAGGCCTTGGCAGCAAACGGACGCGGCAATGTCACGCTCGTGCCCGCCTTTACCGGATTGGGTGCGCCCTATTGGAACCCCGATTGCCGCGGGGCCGTCTATGGCCTGACACGCGACACCAACGCCGCCGACATGGCGCGCGCAGCCTTGGAAAGCATCGGTTTTCAAACCCGCGACCTATGGGAAGCGATGCGGGCCGACTGGCCTGATGCGGGCGATGCCGTACTGCGGGTCGATGGCGGCCTCAGCGCGAATGACTGGGCTATGCAGTTCTTGTCGGACATGCTGGGCGCACCTGTGGACCGTCCTCAGGGATTGGAAACGACAGCCCTTGGCGCAGCCTGGCTGGCGGGCATGCGGGCGGGCGTCTATCCGGGCCTTGATGGTTTTGCGGCCACTTGGGCGCGCGAAGCCCGGTTTGACCCGGTCATGTCAGCGCAAGAGCGGGACGGCGGATATGCCCGCTGGAAACGCGCCGTAACGGCGACTCAGTCGGTTTAGCCAGGCGCGGGCTGCGCCGCGGGCGAGCGCCGCGCGGTGATCGCCACTTCGATCTCGCCAATTCCGTCGACACCGCCTGTCATCACATCACCCGCTACAACAGCACCCACACCCGCAGGCGTACCCGTCATGACCAAATCCCCGGGGGCCAAGGCCACCGCCTCTGACAAGGTCGAGATGTGTTCACGCACATCCCAGATCAAATCAGCAATATCCCCGTCTTGGCGGACCTCACCGTTCACGGCCAACCAAATGCGCCCCTGAGCAAGGCTGCGGACACGATCCACAGGAACAAGCGGCGACATTGGGGCAGATTGATCAAACGCCTTGCCCCAATCCCACGGGCGGCCCATCTTTTTCGCTTCGCCCTGCAGATCACGGCGGGTCAGATCAATGCCGACGCCGGCACCCCAGATGTGATCCATGACATCCTCTTGGGCGATGTGGGCCCCCGCTTTGCCAATGGCGATGACCAATTCGATCTCGTGGTGCAAATCCTGTGTCAGCGTCGGATACGCAATAGCACACGGACAATCCACGACAGCATCCGCAGGTTTGGTAAAGAAAAACGGCGGCTCGCGATCCGGGTCCTTGCCCATCTCACGGGCGTGAGCGGCATAATTGCGCCCAACGCAGAAAATGCGGCGCACCGGGAAACGCAGGTCGCTGTCCACAATGGCAACGGACGCCTGCGGCGGCGGATCAAAAGCATAGGTCATTGCGGTCATCCATTCTCGTGTCTGCGCCTGCAAACCAAACTGCAAATTTGAAGAGAGGTCCAGCGCAGGATAACCCAAGGGGCATATCGGGCCAGTGATACACCGCAGCGATGGTTCTTGTCTGAACCGCGTCGCGCTGACACAGTACAGCCAATCAAGGAGGGGACACATGGCTTTGAAAATGACAGCGGCCGATATGGTCGCATCCGCGCGCGCACGCATCCGCGAGGTCGAAACGCCGGACGCCATCAAGATGGTCGACGACCCTGACGTGGTGATTGTGGATATCCGAGATGTGCGGGAACGCCAACGCAGCGGGTATATCCCCGGATCAGTGCATGCCCCACGCGGCATGATCGAATTCTGGGTGGATCCCGACAGCCCCTATTTCAAAGAGGTCTTTGGCCAGCCGGACAAATCCTACCTGTTTCACTGCGCGTCAGGCTGGCGCTCTGCACTGACGGTGGCAACTTTGCAGGACATGGGATTTGACGCCGCACACCTGCGCGAAGGGTTTTCAACATGGCAAGCCCAAGGCGGCCCCGTGGAACAGGAAAATAGCAAATGACACCGAACATGAGCCAGACACCGAACGTGACACCTTTTTTCGATAAACGATCCAACACGATCTCTTATGTGGTGCAGGAACCAGACGGGCCGGGCTGCGCTGTGATCGATGCAGTGATGGATATCGATTACGCCGCCGGTGCGCTGAACTTTGACGGGGCGGACGCAATGATCGCCCATATCAGGGCGCACGGCCTGCGGCTCGACTGGATCATCGAAACCCACGTACACGCCGACCACCTGTCCGGCGCTCCCTATATACAGCAAGCGTTGGGGGGCAAAATCGGGATCGGGTCCAAAATCACCGAGATTCAGGACACCTTTGGCAAAGTCTTCAACGAAGGAACTGAATTTCAACGCGACGGCTCGCAATTTGATGCGCTGTTTGACGAAGGCGACAGCTATGAGGTCGGCGGCATGACATGCTTTGCCATGCACACGCCGGGGCACACGCCTGCATGCATGGTGCATGTGATGGGCAATGCTGCCTTTGTCGGGGACACGCTGTTCATGCCCGATGGCGGCTCTGCTCGGGCAGATTTCCCCGGTGGGGATGCGGGCGAACTCTATGACAGCATCATGCGGGTTCTGGCGCTGCCCGATGCAATGCGGCTGTTCATCTGCCATGACTATGGCCCCGGCGGACGGGCGATTGCATGGGAAACGACCGTGGCCGAAGAGCGCGAAAAAAACATCCACGTCGGCGGAGGGAAAACGCGGGATGATTTCATCAAATTCCGCACCGAACGGGACGCACAACTGGCCATGCCCTCGCTCATCATCCCTGCCCTTCAGGTGAACATGCGGGCGGGTGAAATTCCACGCGACTCCTCAGGCGACATGGCGCTCAAAGTGCCCTTGGGCAAACTCTGATCACCACCACATGATTCTCTGTTTCAAAGAAACTCCTCCAAAGGGCCGGGTACGATGAAACCCGCCCTTGCCAAGCAAACGTGATCCCCCGACACTTGGGTCCATGACACTTTCCCAACGCATCGACGCAAGCCGGGACGACCTGATTGCACTGACACAGGCGCTGATCCGGATTCCGACACTGAATCCGCCTGGGCGGCACTATCATGACATTTGCGCGCTGGTCGATGCGCGGCTCAAGGCGCACGGCTTTGAAACCCAGATGATCCGCGCTGTCGGCACACCCGGTGACAGTGACACATACCCACGCTGGAATGTCGTGGCGCGCCGCGAGGGGCGCACCACCGGCGATTGCGTGCACTTCAACAGTCATCACGATGTGGTCGAGGTCGGGCACGGCTGGACGCGCGATCCTTTTGGCGCAGAGATTGAGGGCGACAAAATCTATGGGCGCGGGGCCTGCGATATGAAAGGGGGGCTTGCCGCCTCTATCATCGCCGCCGAAGCGTTCATCAACGAACACCCCGGTTTCGCCGGTGCCATCGAAATCAGCGCGACGGCCGACGAAGAATCAGGGGGCTATGGCGGCGTTGCCTATCTGGCCGAACAGGGCTTTTTCGACCCCAAACGCGTGCAGCACGTCATCATCCCCGAACCGCTGAACAAGGATCGGATCTGCCTTGGCCACAGGGGCGGCTGGTGGGCCGAGATCGAAACCAAAGGCGAAATCGCCCACGGTTCGATGCCGTTTCTGGGGGATTGCGCCGTGCGGCACATGGGGGCCGTGCTCGACAAGTTTGAAACTGACCTGTTTCCTGCAATGGCCGCGCGCCACACCGATATGCCCGTCGTGCCCGAAGGTGCGCGGCAGTCTACCATGAACATCAATTCGATCCACGGCGGTCAGGCAGAGCCAAACGATGATTACACCGGCCTGCCCGCCCATTGCGTGCCTGACAGTTGCCGCATCGTCATCGACCGCCGGTTTTTGGTCGAAGAGAATGTCGCAGACGTGCGCGCCGAAGTGGTTGCGCTGCTGGATGGGTTAAAAGCGTCGAGGGATCGGTTCGACTATGACTTGCGCGAATTGAACGTGGTGTTGCCGTCGATGACAGACAAGTCTGCGCCCGTGGTCGAAACGGTCCACGCTGCGATCCACGATGTTTTGGGAATCGAACCGACCTACGTGGCCTCGCCCGGATCCTACGATCAAAAGCACATCGACCGGATCGGAAAACTGCGCAATTGCATCGCATACGGGCCGGGTGAACTGGAACTCGCACACAAGCCTGACGAATGGATCGGGATCACCGACATGCTGGACAGCGCCAAGGTCATGGGCGCGGCACTGGGCAAACTACTACTGCCGATCTGACTCTGGTCAAAAGGTACAAGAGGACGTAGCGCGCGCCGCCGCGCTTTGCGTCACGCAAGGCGGGTGGGCTTTGTGTCGAAGTCCGTCAGCCTGCGGCCAGTGCCAGCCCCTCGACGATGGCGGTCAGGGCCGCACCGCGATGTACCTGGGCCCGCGTAAAACGCTGGGCCAGCGCGGTTTCCACCACATGCATCAAACTTGATCCTCCCACAAAGATCAGGCGATCAACGTCCTGTGCAGCGACACCCGCCTGATCCAGGGTTTCCTGTGCCGCCTCGCCAATCTTGCCCGCCATATGTGTCAGCGTCGCTGTCATGGCGACTGGATACAAGGGCACGCGCAACCCCCGCTCGACCATGCTCAACTCGATTTCAGGCAACGCCGTCGCACCGGTGTTGGCCGCAATTTTCGCGCGCTCAACGGCAAAGGCGATGTCGTGACCCACCTCTTGCTCCAGAACAGTGACCAGGCGATCCAGTCGCGCACGCTCCACAGCGAACTGCGCCAGCTCGCGCGCGGCCCGGCGCGTTTCGTGGGTATAAAGAAACGGGATTTTCTGCCATGTCGCCAGATCGTTGAACATCGCATTCGGGGCCACGTGGGTCTGATCCCCAAAAGCATGACGGATCGATGACCCCATGCCCAATTCCGGCATCACGAATGCAAGGCTGAGTGCGCGGTCGAAATCTGTTCCACCCAACCGCAGACCGTGGCTGGCCAAAATATCGATACCTGCATCGGGTCCCTTTCGAAACAGCGTGAAATCCGACGTCCCCCCGCCGATGTCCACCACCAGACCCAGATCGCCAGCTTGCAGTATCGACCGATTGGCCAGTGCCGCCGCCTCGGGTTCGAGCATGAATTGAACATCCTCAAAACCCGCAGCTTGGTAGCAATCGGTCAGATCAATCAGCGCCTGCGCGTTCCGCTTGGGATCGGCCGAATGAAACAACACGGGACGCCCCGACAGGGCCCGATCAAAACGCTGCCCTGTCGCGGTTTCGGCGCGGTGTTTCAATTCGGCCAGAAAACGGCCCACGACCGTAATGAAATTCACCGATTCGTTTAACAGCACGCGGCGTTCACGCATCAATGAGGTGCCCAACAGCGATTTCAGCGCGCGCATGTACCGCCCTTCGTTACCGGCAATCAGGGCTGTGTTCGCGGCACTTCCGTAAACCGGCCGACGGCTATCGAAATCAAAGAAAACAGCCGTTGGCAGCGTCGTCTCGCGCGGTTCAAGAGGAATCAACTTTGCCTGGCCGTCAACGCAGATGCCCACAGCAGAATTTGATGTTCCAAAATCCACACCCAGAACCGCCATTGCACCCTCCATCGCTCAGTGAAAGCGCCCGGTATCGCACCCAAAGCAGCAAGCCAAGGGCTCTACGCTGGTCAAGTCGCATAGAGTTGGCTAGCATTTCCCTGAACTGCCTTTTGAGGAAGACACCCATGGTCAACATTCGCTCCCTTTTTCTTGGCGCTGCAGGCGCTGCACTGCTGTCTGGTATGGCCATGGCCAAGACCGACATCACCGTCGCAATGCAACTCGAACCACCGCACCTTGATCCGACGTCTGCGGCGGCGGGCGCGATTGACTCGGTTCTCTATTCCAATGTGTTCGAGGGGCTGACGCGCTTCATGAGCGACGGGTCCGTCGTTCCGGGACTGGCCGAAAGCTGGGAAATCTCGGATGACGGGCTGACCTATACCTTTTCGCTGCGCAGCGGTGTGACGTTCCACGATGGCACCACGATGGATGCCGAGGACGTCAAATTTACCCTGGATCGCATTCTGGCTGAAGACAGTGCAAACGCTCAAAAGGCGCTTTATGCGGCGATCAGCGCAGTCGAGGTTGTAGATGCAGCCACGGTCCGCGTGACCCTGTCAGAACCCAATGGCAACATGCTGTTCAATCTTGCTTGGGGGGACGCCGTGATCGTGGCCCCGGAATCCATAGAGAACATCAAACAGCAACCCGTCGGCACAGGGCCGTTCAAGTTTGACAGCTGGACCCAAGGCGACAGCATTCAGATCAGCCAATATGCGGACTATTGGGGGCAACAGCCCGCCCTGACCGAGGCGACGTTCAAGTTCATCTCTGATCCCACAGCTGCATTTGCGGCGATGATGGCCGAAGATGTGGACGTGTTCACAGGCTTTCCCGCGCCAGAAAACCTGCCGCAGTTCGACGCCGACCCCCGGTTTCAGGTGCTGATCGGGTCGACCGAAGGTGAAACGATCCTGTCCATCAACAACAAACAAGCGCCATTCGACGATGTGCGCGTGCGTCAGGCCGTCGCCCATGCGATCGACCGTCAGGCGATCATTGACGGGGCGATGTTCGGCTATGGCACGCCCATCGGCACCCATTTCGCACCCCACAACCCCGCCTATATCGATCTGACAAGCACGTCCGCATATGACCCCGAAAGGGCGCGTGCCTTGCTGGCCGAGGCAGGCTTGCCTGACGGGTTTGAAACGACGCTGCACCTGCCCCCGCCATCCTATGCGCGCCGTGGGGGTGAAATCATCGCCGCACAACTGGCCGAGGTCGGCATCAAGGCCGAGATCATCAACGTGGAATGGGCCCAATGGCTGGAAACCGTGTTTCGCGGCAAAACCTTTGGGCTGAGCATTGTCAGCCATACAGAACCGATGGACATCGGGATTTACGCCAACCCGGACTATTATTTCCAATACGACAACCCCGCGTTTCAGGAATTGATGAGCACACTGAATGCCACGACAGACCCTGACACACGCACCAATCTGATGGCTAAGGCACAGGAAATCATCGCAGGCGATGCGGTGAACGGGTATCTGTTCCAACTGGCCCAACTGTCCGTCGCCAAGGCAGAGGTACAGGGTCTGTGGACCAACGCCCCGACCCAAGCAACTGACCTGACAGGCGTCAGCTGGGCGGAATAACACCAAAAGGCGCGCCAACGGGTGCGCCTTGCCGACCCCATCCATCCAAACAGGAGCGTGCGATGCAAATCTTTGGCGCAGGAAGCCGCCCGTCTGCACGGGCCAATCCCGACTATTTCACCGGGACCGTCTGGCAGGACCCGATCATTTCCGCCGAGTCCCCAGCCCGCCTGCATGCGCTGACGGTACATTTCAAACCGGGCGCACGGACCGCATGGCACACGCATCCTTTGGGCCAGACCCTGCACGTGACGCAGGGGGCCGGCCTGATCTGTACCCGCGGCCAAACCCCCGAAGTGATCCGGGCAGGCGATACAGTATGGATCCCTGCGGGTGTAGAACACTGGCACGGTGCCGGACCGAACACAGTCATGACCCACATCGCAATGCAGGAAATGCTGGACGGCAATGCCGCCGATTGGTTGGAGCTGGTCAGCGATGCGGATTACGCAGTATCCCCCACCTGAGGGGGGCCAGCCCCCCGGCACGTGCCGTGCCTCCCCCCGGAGTTTTTCCGGCGAGATGAAATTGGGATCAAAGGGCCGCGATCAAGCCCCGAACTGAGTAACGGATAGGCCCGGATCGCGGCGCGTCAGCCAGCGTCGTGAACCAGTGATCCGGTGGGTTCTTGCCACGCCAGTTCCCGTCAAATCGCAGCGACCTGAGGGTCTGTTCGGCCTGAGGGCTGACGCGGTCGGGCACGTCGAACCCATTCAGCGTGGCCCAAACGCCTGTCCACAGCCGACCCACGGACCACGGATTATACCCCCCACCGCCCAGCACCAGCAGGCGCGGTGCCAATCCCATCAGGTTTTTGACAATGGCCCAGTGGGATTGATTGGACAGGCACAGGTGGGCTTGCGGGTCTTCTTCGACCCCGTCGGCACCGCATTGCAACACGATCGCGTCGGGGCGGAATGCGCTGACGCGTGGCAGGATCACCTCATCGCGGATCAAAGACATTTCGTCGTCGTTCAGCGCGCGCGGCACCGGCAGATTGATCAGGCTGTCGGTTGCGCCCAAAGGACCTGTCCGGGGCCAAAGCCCGTCCTCATGCACTGAAATCATCAACACATCCGGATCATCGCCAAACCCGTGCTCGACCCCATCAGGATGGTGCGCGTCGATGTCGATATAGGCGATGCGTTTGACCCCTTGCCGTTGCAGCGACAAGATCGCCAGCACAGGATCATTGAGGTAGCAAAAACCACCCGCCCGATCCGGCATCCCGTGGTGGGTCCCCCCAGCGGGGTGATACACGATCCCACCCGTCTTTAGCAGTTCACCCGCCAAAAGCGAGCCACCCGCAGCCGTCGCCGGTCGGCGGTACATTTCTGCAAAAACCGGGTTGTTGGACGTGCCAAGAGCGTGCCGGGACCGTACCTCATCACTGACGGATTGTGCCGTTTCCGCCGCATAAAGCGCATCCACATAGTCCGACGTGTGCCAGACCGTCAGCGCCGAGGGTTTGGCCATGGGGCTCGTCACGTATGCATCTGGCGGCAACCAACCCATATCGCGCGATAAGTCCATCACGGTAGACACACGCGGCACCCGCAAGGGGTGCCACTGACCATAGGACGATCCGCGATAAATCTCGGACCCGATGAAAAGAGGCTTTGTCATGCCCCCCTACTTAAACGTCCCGTGGACTTGGGCGAAAGGTTATGCCGCCGCAGCCCCCATATTTTCTGCTTTGTTCAGCCAGCTTTGGATTTTACCGGGGTTTGCCATCTTGACTGATCCCATTTGCACCACGCTGCGGGGTTTGATCCCTGTGAACTTCATCACCTGATTGCGCATCACGCGGCGGCCCGGACTGCGATAGATCAGCGTGTCGATCCAGCTGGGTGTGTCGGACGTGATGATCGCATCGCCAGTGCGCCCCTCAAGCAGCTTGTCCCACCCCATGCCTTTGCCGTGGTATTTATAGGCAAAGCCCGACAACAGGGCCGTATCCAAAACGGCTTTGGCACGGGCAGGCATCGCCCCCCACCAGTAGGGGTGAACGATCATAACGTGATCCGCCCAAAGTATGTTTTCCTGCCAAGTTGCAAGATCAGGGGCGAGCGTCTGCGGCGTGTCATACCCGTCAAAGTCCTGATCGAACTGCATGTCCGCCAGCGCCATGGTGCGCACTTCGGCCCCCTTGGCCTCGGCCCCTTTGGCATAGCGCGCGGCCAGTGCTGCGTTGAATGACGAGGGTTTTGGATGTGCGACCCAGATGAAAATGCGTTTGGTCATGTTCTTCTCCTATGCTGCAAATCACTTGACACACTGTCAATTGACAGCCTGTCAACTAAACGGTACTTTACACCATGTCAACTCCCAAGCCTGATACCCCGACCCGAATTTTACAGGCGACCCTCGCCTTGCTGGAAAAACCTCATGCCAAGCTGCCGACCATGTCGGACATTGCACGGGCCACGGGGGTAAGCCGGCAGGCCGTATATCTGCACTTTCCCAGCCGAACCGATGTACTGGTGGCCGCCACACGCTATCAGGACCAAACCAACAACATCGCAAAAGCATTGGCACCAAGCCGCACTGCGCGGTCCGGAACCGAACGGCTGGATGCGTTTGTGACGGCTTGGGGGAACTACATTCCACGCATCTATGGCGTGGCGCGTGCGATACTGGCCGTCACTGAAACGGATGCAGAGGCAGCAGAGGCCTGGAACACCCGTATGGCGGACATGCGCGAGGGTTGCGCCGCCGCTGTGCGCGCCTTGTCAGAGGATGGAACGCTGCCGCCGCACACCGATCCGGAACAAGCGACCGACCTTTTGTGGACTATTCTGTCCGTGCGGACGTGGGAAAACCTGACCCAGACCTGCGGGTGGGATCAGGAGTCTTATTTGACGACCGTCCGTGGACTGGCCTTGGCGGCACTCGCGCAAGATGTTGGTGCATTGACGGACGTGCTTGCGCGCCCCAAGGACCCCGCCTAACGTCACTGGGATATGCTGCGCTATACATTGAAACGCCTGATCTCTTTGCTTGTCAGCCTCGCGGTGGCGTCGTTGGTGATCTTTACCGTGATCGAAGTGGCACCGGGCGATCCTGCGTCCTTCATGCTGGGCATCAACGCCCAAGAAGACACGCTGGCGGCCCTGCGCGCCGAGCTGGGCCTGGATCAATCAAAGGTGCAGCGATACCTGTCTTGGGTCGGGGGTATGTTGCAGGGCGATTTCGGCACCTCCTATCAATACCGCACTGCTGTGGCACAGATGATCAGCGACCGCTTGTGGGTGTCGTTGCCGCTCGCGCTTTATGCCTTGGCGCTGTCCACGGCAATCGCGTTCCCGGCGGGCATCTATGCGGCCGCGCGCCGGGGAAAGCCCGGTGATATCGGTGTAATGGGGGCCACGCAAATCGGTGTCGCGATCCCCAACTTCTGGTTCGCAATGATGCTGGTTCTGGTGTTTGCGATCAACCTGCGCTGGTTCAGTGCGGGCGGATTTGCAGGCTGGGACAAGGGCGCATTCGCGGCCATGAAATCACTGACGCTGCCCGCCATCGCGCTGGCCCTGCCACAGGCGGCGATCCTTGCGCGCGTCATGCGCTCTGCCCTGCTGGATGTGATGGGCGAGGATTTCATGCGCACCGCGCGCGCCAAGGGGCTGACACGCGGCCAAGCCCTGCGCCGCCACGGCCTGCGCAACGCGATGATACCGGTGCTGACGATCCTTGGCTTGCAGTTTTCGTTCCTGCTGGCGGGAGGGATCATCATCGAACAAGTGTTCTATCTGCCGGGACTGGGGCGGTTGATTTTCCAAAGCATTTCAGCCCGTGACCTGATCGTGGTGGAATCCGTGACCATGCTGTTGGTGTTTGCCGTAATCGTGGTGAATTTCGCGGTCGATCTGGCCTATGCGGCTGTTGACCCACGGCTAAGGGCGCGGACATGAGCCGCACACTTATCATTGGCGGTGTGCTGTCGGCATTGATGATCTTGGCCGCTCTTGTGTCGTTCATCTGGACGCCATTTGAACACACCGCGATGAACATTCCCGAAAAGCTACAGGTGCCAAACGCCACGCATTGGTTTGGCACGGATCACTTTGGGCGTGACATGTTTTCGATGATCATGGTGGGCGCGCGCACGTCGATTGCCGTGGCTTTCGTCGCCGTTGGGATTGGCATTGGGCTGGGCGTACCGTTGGGGCTGTGGGCAGCGGCACGTCAGGGCGGTTGGGCAGACGAAATCATCATGCGGGGCAATGATCTGATTTTTGCCTTTCCCAGCCTTGTGATCGCCATTCTGATCACCGCCATTTTCGGCCCCGGCGCTGTGAACGCAATCATTGCCATCGGCATTTTCAACATTCCGGTCTTTGCCCGCGTCACACGCGGCGGCGCGTTGCCGATCTGGGCGCGCGAATTCATCATGGCCGCCCGTGTCGCGGGCAAGGGGCCTGCGCGTATCAGCGTCGAACATGTGTTGCCCAACATAACGAACCTGCTGATCGTGCAGGCCACCATTCAATTCAGCCTGGGCATTCTGGCCGAAGCGGCGTTGTCCTATGTCGGGCTGGGGGCGCAACCCCCAACGCCAAGCTGGGGGCGTATGCTGGCCGATGCACAAACGCTGGTGTCGATTGCGCCGCATATGGCGCTGGTTCCCGGCTTTGCCATCATCCTGACGGTTCTGGGGCTGAACCTGTTGGGGGACGGGTTGCGCGACGCGCTTGATCCTCGCTTGCGGGTGACGCGGGGATGAGCCTGCTTGCGATCACCGATCTGTCCCTGTCGATCCACGGGGCCGACATCTTGCGGGATGTGTCTCTGTCCATCGCAGCGGGCGAGGTGGTCGCCGTCACAGGGGAAAGCGGATCAGGCAAGTCGATGACCGCACTGGCTATTATGCAACTGCTGCCCGACGGCAGCGAAACGCACGGCGCTGTCGTGCTGGATGGTCAAAACGTCACAGAACTGAGCGAAACAGAAATGTGCGCCCTGCGCGGAGCCCAAGTCGGCATGGTGTTTCAGGAACCGATGACGGCGCTGAACCCGGTCCAGACTATTGGCGCGCAGGTCGCCGAAACCGTACAACTGCACCGCCCCGATCTGGATGCAACAGCGCGCGCCGCAGAGGTTCTGGTGCGTGTCGGTCTGGACGGCATATCCCCCCGCCGCTACCCCCATGAGCTGTCCGGGGGACAACGCCAGCGCGTGGTCATCGCGATCGCCATCGCTTGCGGTCCCAAGCTGCTGATCGCGGATGAACCCACAACAGCCCTGGATGTCACGACGCAGGCGCAGATCCTTGATCTGCTGGTGCAACTGGCCCGCGAGGATGGGATGGGGTTGCTGATGATCACCCACGATCTGGCCGTCGTCGCCCAGATGGCGGACCGGATCACGGTGATGCAACATGGCGCAGTCGTCGAGACGGGCAATACCGCCGCCCTGCTGGCCGCGCCAGAACACCCGTATACGCAGGCGCTGTTCGCGGTCTCGACACACAAGGCCAGCTTGCCCGAGCAAACAGACCACGCGCCGCTGTTACAGGTGCGCGACGTGGTGCGCGATTACACCCTTCCGCGGACCCGCCTTTTTGCGGCACCGGGCACACACCGCGCCGTGGATCACGTCAGTTTCGACATCCCACGTGGTGGACGCGTCGGACTCGTGGGAGAATCAGGATGTGGGAAATCGACCCTAACACGGGCCATTCTGGGGCTGGAGCCTGTGCAATCCGGAGATATCTTGCTGGATGGCGCGCCGGTATATGCGGGTGGCAAACCCAACCTGTCAGTACGCCGCAAAATGCAGGTGGTGTTCCAAGATCCCTACGGCAGCTTCAATCCGCGCCACCGCGTCGCGCGGCTGATCACCGAACCCTTCCACCTGCTTGAAACTCCTCCCGACGACCGCGATGCACGGGTGGCCGAAGCCCTGCGCGCCGTGGGCCTGTCCCCAGATGATGCACAAAAATACCCACACCAGTTTTCAGGCGGTCAACGCCAGCGGATCGCCATTGCGCGCGCCCTGATCATTCGCCCCGAATTGATCGTCTTTGACGAAGCGGTCAGCGCGCTTGATGTGTCGGTGCGGGCGCAAATCCTTGATCTGATCGCTGAGCTGTGCGGCCAGTATGATTTGACCTATCTATTCATCAGCCATGACCTCAGCGTGGTGCGCGGCATCACCGATCAGGTCATGGTAATGCAACACGGCAAAATCGTCGAACACGGCAAAACAACGGATGTGTTCGACGCCCCCAAGCACCCCTATACCCGCGCACTCATCAACGCGGCACCAACTCTGCCCGGAGGCATGGCATGACAGCAGGGCTTGCACCCGCGTCCGCGCTGTCGCCTTATCGACGCCACCACCCGTTCCTGATCCAAAAAGGTTCCCCATGACAAACGCCATTTGGTTCGACGCCTCGTGCATGCTGATCGGCGGCACATGGCAGCCCGCCGCCAAGACGCTGACGCTGATCAACCCATCCGACGGCAGGCCGTTGGCACAGATCGCAGCGGGTCAGGCCGACGACATCGACGCCGCCGTCGCTGCCGCCCATACCGCGCGCGCAGGCACATGGGGCCGGATGACCGCCACAGAACGCGGCCGCATCCTCAGCGATATTGGCCGCGCCGTGCTGGACCGCGTCGACGAACTGGCAGAGATCGAAGCACATGATGTCGGCAAACCCCTGACCCAAGCCCGCGCAGATGCCGTGGCACTGGCGCGCTATATGGAATTCTACGGCGGCGCGGCGGACAAGGTGATGGGCGAAACCATCCCCTATCTGGACGGCTATACCGTCTATACCTTGCGCGAACCGCACGGGGTGACAGGCCACATCGTACCGTGGAACTACCCGATGCAGATCATAGGGCGATCCGTCGGCGCGGCACTGGCCATGGGCAACGCCTGTGTCCTCAAACCAGCCGAAGAGGCGTGCCTGACCGCCCTCGCCTTTGCGCATATCGCCCAAGAGGCAGGCCTGCCCGACGGGGCGCTGAACGTCGTGCCCGGACTGGGATCAGACGCAGGGGCAGCACTGGCCGCACACCCGGACGTGCAACACATCAGCTTTACCGGATCGGTGCGCACCGGCGCATTGGTGCAACAGGCCGCAGGGGCAAATGTGGTGCCAGTCACGCTGGAACTGGGGGGCAAATCCCCGCAACTGGTGTTTGACGACGCCGATCTGGATACGGCCCTGCCCTTTTTGGTCAACGCGGGCATTCAGAACGCCGGTCAGACATGTTCGGCCTCTTCCCGCATTCTTGTGCAGCGCGGCGTCTACGACACTGTGCGTGATCGTATGGCGGCGGCCTATAGCGAGCTGACGGTGGGCCCGGCCATGGATGATCTGCGCGTCGGGCCTCTGATCTCGACCCGGCAAAAACAGATCGTCGAAGGGTTCTTGGCCCAGGGCGCGGACCTGACCATTGCAGGCCAGGGGCGTATGAAACACGCGCCCGACACAGGGGCCTACGTCCTGCCCACCCTGTTCGCGGACGTCCCCCCCGGCCATCCCCTCGCGCGCGACGAAATCTTTGGACCCGTACAGGTCCTGATCCCCTTCGATACCGAAGACGAGGCCATCGCCATCGCCAACGGCACCGACTATGGTCTGGTCGCCAGCATCTGGACAGCCAACGGCGCGCGGCAAATGCGGCTGGCCAAGCAGCTGCGCGCGGGTCAGGTGTTTATCAACAACTACGGCGCAGGCGGCGGGGTCGAACTGCCCTTTGGCGGGGTGGGAAAATCCGGGCACGGGCGCGAAAAGGGGTTCGAGGCACTCTACGGGTTCTCCACCCTCAAAACCGTGGCAGCACATCATGGATGACGCCATTGCGTTGCACTGGCCCGATGACGGCGCGCGGGTGTTGCACCTGTGTCAGCAAGCGCGGGACTATATCGAATTCGAAACCGGCGACGCGCCCGACATGGCCTATGTCAAAGAGACAATGACCGACGCCCCCCCAACCGTGCCCACAGATCAAGTGTGGTGCTGGGGGCATCTGGGGCAAGACGGGGCACTGGACGGGATCGCAACCTGCCTCAAAGGCTATTACGAAGCAAACGAGTGGTATCTGGGGCTGTTGCTTTTGGCCCCGGCAGCGCGCGCATCAGGTCTGGGGCAGCGCATGGCACAGCATGTCATCGATCAGGCCCGCGCCGACAATGCGACCTGTCTGAGGGTTGCCATACTCGATACCAACATACGCGGGCGCGCATTCTGGATGCGGCTGAATTTCCGACACGAAAAATCAACATCCATCGGAGACGGGCAATTGCGCCATGTCCATCGCTTGAACTTTGACAGGGAGTATATCCAATGATCTTTGAAAACCGGTTTCAGGGACGACATGCCGTCATCACAGGAGGGGCCGCAGGGCTCGGCCACGGGATCGCGGCCCGCATCGTCGCAGAAGGCGGCAGCGTCGACATTTGGGACATCAACGCCGACGCACTTGGCGCAGTTGATCTGGCGAACACGACCACGCGCCGGATCGACGTGACAGACCCCGATGCGGTGGCTGCCGCCATGCAGGATGCAAACCCCGATATCCTGGTCTGTTCGGCCGGGATCACAGGGCCAAACACCACCACATGGGACTACCCCGTCGCGGACTGGCTGGCGGTCCATAACCTAAACCTGAACGCTGTGTTCTATTGCTGCCGGGCCGCGGCACCGATCATGGCCAGCAAAGGTTGGGGGCGGATCGTCAACATCGCTTCGATTGCCGGCAAAGAGGGCAATCCAAACGCCCCAGCCTATTCCGCCTCAAAGGCGGCGGTGATCGGCCTGACCAAATCGCTGGGCAAGGAACTGGCCACCACAGGCGTCACCTGCAACGCCATCGCCCCGGCGGCCGTGCGCACGGCGATCTTCGATCAGATGACCCAGGAACACATCGACTTCATGCAATCGAAAATCCCCATGGGTCGCTTTGGCACCATCGAGGAAATCGCCGCCATGGCCTGCTGGCTGGCCAGCGACGAGGCCAGCTTTTCCACTGGCTTCTGCTTTGACCAGTCCGGCGGGCGGGCAACGGCGTGATGGACAGACACAGACATTTCAACCGGGAGAAGACCCATGCAACTTGAGGGCAAAACCGCCCTTGTCACCGGGGCCGCCAGCGGCTTTGGGGCGGGGATCGCACAGGCCTTTGCGGCGGCCGGCGCGCGCGTCATGGTGGCCGACATCAACGGCGACGGGGCCAAGGCCATCGCCGCCGATCTGGGCGGGCACAGCGTCACGGTCGATGTGGCAAACGGCGCGTCAATGCAGGCCATGGCCGATCATACACTGGCCACCTTTGGACACCTAGATATCCTTGTGAACAACGCCGGGATCACCCACCTGCCCCAAGCCATGGAAGATGTCAGCGAAGAAGAATTTGACCGGGTGCTGGCCGTAAATGCCAAGTCGGTCTACCTCTCTGCGCGCAGCTTTGTGCCCCATTTCAAATCGCGTGGCACAGGGGCGGTGCTTAACATCGCCTCAACCGCTGGCGTTTCGCCCCGACCAAACCTGAACTGGTACAATGCCTCCAAGGGCTGGATGATCACCGCAACCAAAGCCATGGCCGTCGAACTCGCGCCCTACGGTATCCGCGTGAACGCGCTGAACCCTGTGGCAGGCGAAACGCCTCTGTTGAAGTCTTTCATGGGCGAGGACACGCCGGAAATTCGCGCCAAGTTCCTGTCCACGATCCCACTGGGGCGCTTTTCCACACCGCAGGACATGGGGGCCGCGGCAACGTTCCTGTGCTCGGATGCGGCGTCGATGATCACCGGGGTCGCCTTGGAAGTGGACGGGGGGCGGTGCATATGAGCGCGATCAACCTTGCAAACAAGCTTGCGCAATTCGACACTCATTGGGACCCGCACGTGGTCGCAGATTACAACAATAATGACGTGATGGTGGTCAAGTTTCAGGGCGCATTCCCCTTTCATCTGCATGACGACACCGACGACTTCTTTCTGGTGCTCGAAGGTGAGATGACCATGGATATCAACGACCAATCCCATAGGGTCCAACAAGGCGAGTTGTTCGTCGTCCCCAAGGGGGTCACGCACCGCCCGCGCGCGGAAACGGAATGCAAGGTGCTGCTCATTGAGCCCAAGGGCGTGCCAAACACGGGCGATCCCGCCACCGCAGCCCCTAAACCACGGATTTAGTCACACCCGCCCCCCCCACTTCGTTGTTTTTGAAAATCCCCGCCGGAGGCACAAAACCCAAATGATCCCAGGCCCGCAAAACGCAATCACCGACATTACAGGCCTCAAGGTTGGCAATGCACAGGATGACGGGCTGAAATCCGGGGTCACGGTCCTGATCGCGGATCGCCCCTTTACGGCGTCAGTCGCAGTTCTGGGCGGCGCACCGGGCACGCGGGAAACCGATCTTCTGGCCCCGGACAAGTCGGTGGCACAGGTCGACGCACTCGTGCTGTCGGGCGGCTCTGCCTATGGGCTGGATGCCTGTTCGGGGGTGATGGCAGGCCTTCGGGCCGATGGGCGCGGCTACCGGGTGGGCAGTGCCATCATCCCGCTTGTGCCCGGCGCAATCATCTTTGATCTGTTGTCAGGTGGGAAAAAGGATTGGGTAAACACGCCTTATCCGGCCCTTGGGCGCGCGGCCTACGGGGCGGCCAGCGCAACGACACCCATAGGCACTGTCGGGGCGGGAACTGGGGCGATGACGGCCATGATGAAAGGCGGGCTTGGCACCGCCTCGCTGCAACTCGACACCGGGGTCACCGTCGCTGCCCTCTTGGTGGCCAACCCGATGGGCAGCGTCACGACACCGGGCGAAAAACACTTTTGGGCCGCCCCTTTTGAAATCGACGGCGAATTCGGCGGTCATGGCCCGGATCCGGCCAGCGGGCTGGGCCGCACGCTCGACAGTCGCAAACGCACCGCGATGATCGAACGGGCTAACACCACCATTGCGATCGTCGCCACAGACGCGCAGCTGGACAAGGCGCAATGTCAGCGCGTCGCGATCGCCGCACATGACGGCATCGCCCGGGCCTGTGTACCGGCCCACAGCCCCGGGGACGGCGATCTGGTCTTTACCGTCTCGCATGGGGACAAGCCCCTGACGGCGCAATCAGACCTAGGGATGATCGGGCACGCCGCCGCGATCTGCCTGTCGCGTGCCATTGCGCGCGGAGTCTATGCGGCGACCCCGGCACTGGACGATCTGTTGCCCACATGGGGGATGCTTAATGCCCAAGCTTGATCGCGGTGATGCCTCTGTGCATTTCGAAGTGACAGGACGCGGCCCGCCCATACTCATGCTGGCCGGATTCATGTCGGACCATGCCAGTTGGACACCGATCCTTGAGCGGCTCGACGGTGACTTTACCTGCATCTGCATCGACAACAGAACAACTGGACAAACCACGCCGTGGGACGCGGCGGTGTCTATTGATCTGATGTGCCAAGACGGCCTTGCGCTGATGGACCACCTCGGCCATGCGCGTTTTCATGTGCTGGGGCATTCGATGGGTGGGATCATTGCGCTGCATATGGCGCAGCGCGCGCCAGATCGGATTGCCTCTGCGCATATCGCCGCCTCAGCCCCGATCCGCCTGCCGCGCAATACGGCCCTGTTTGAAACCCTGATCGCAATCCGACGCTCTGATGCGCCCGCCGATACGTGGCTGCGCGCACTCTTTCCATGGCTGTTCAACCCGTTGGTCTATCAAGATGGGGCTGCACTGGACGCCGCGATCACGCAAAGCCTCGGTTACCCTCACGCCCAATCCGCAGACGCGATGGAACATCAACTCAACGCATTGCGCGATTTTGATGGTACGGACCTCGCCACACCGAAGTGCGCAACACAGGTTCTGGTGGGCGCGCTTGATCTGATTGTACCACCCGATCACACACTGGCCGTGCTGGGGCACCTGCCCCATCACATCATCGAAGGTGCAGGGCATTCCATCCATTGGGACGCACCGGACGCGATCAGCACGCATGTGCGCAACTTCGCAACCAGACATCCGATTTAAACAAAAGACCACGGACATGCCTCCATCGGAGGCACGTCATCAGGCGGGTCTGAAAAGACGCGCCTGAATAAAACCAAATACGCGCAAGCGTTCTATGCGCCGGCGGCCATGTCCACGACGTTGCTCGTCGTCAGACCAAGTGCGCTGCGCACGGTGGCCACGATACCATCGGCATTCAGCCCTGCATCCGCATACATTTCGTCCGGTCCCGCCTGATCGATGAAACGGTCGGGCAGGTACATCGTGCGCACCTTCAGCCCCTTGTCCAACAGACCTTCGCCCGCCATTTCCTGCAACACCATCGCGCCAAAGCCACCCATTGCGCCCTGTTCGACCGTCACCATAACGGCGTGGTTGGCGGCCAGATCGCGGATCATGGGCATGTCCAGCGGTTTGGCAAACCGCGCATCCGCAATGCTGACGGACACGCCCTCAGCCTCAAGGATCGCAGCGGCACGTTCGCATTCATCCAGATGAGTGCCCAGCGACAGCAACGCCACATCCGTGCCAGATTGGATCATGCGGCCTTTGCCAATTTCCAGAACCTCGCCATGGTCGGGCATCTCGACACCGCGCCCGTTGCCACGTGGATAGCGAAAGGCGATCGGCCCGCTGTCATGTGCAGCAGCGGTCGTCACCATATGCATCAACTCGGCCTCGTCCGACGCGGCCATCACGACCATCCCCGGCAGCGTGGCCAGAAAACTGATATCAAACGATCCCGCATGCGTGGCCCCATCCGCACCAACCAGCCCGGCGCGATCAATTGCGAAGCGCACGGGCAGCCCCTGAAGGGCCACGTCATGCACGACCTGATCGTACCCACGCTGCAGGAACGTCGAATAAATCGCACAAAACGGCTTGAGCCCGGAGGCCGCCATAGCCGCAGCAAAGGTCACGCCATGCTGTTCGGCAATCCCGACGTCAAACACGCGCGCCGGAAACAGTTCTGCCATCTTGTCGACGCCGGTGCCCGATGGCATCGCAGCAGTGATCGCGACAATCGACGGATCCTTGGCGGCTAGATCGGCCAATGTCGAGCCAAAGACAGATGTATAGGACGGCGCGTTGCTTTTCTTGCCCTTGTTCTGGGTGCCTGTTGCGACGTCAAAACGAGACACGCCATGATACTTGTCGGCAGATCCTTCCGCGGGGGCGTACCCCTTGCCCTTGATAGTGCAGGCGTGGATCAGGACGGGGCCCGTGGCCCGCGCACGCGCCGCCCGCAGAACCGACAGCACCTGGGGCACGTCGTGCCCATCGATGGGGCCGATATAGTCAAACCCCAGTTCCTCGAAAAACGTACCTTTGCTTTCGACGCCAGTCACCATTTCACGCGCACGGCGCGCGCCATCGCGCATGGGTTTGGGCAGGGCCTGTTCCATCCCTTCGGCAATCGCCTGCAAGGGAGCCAGCGGAGAATGACGGGTCAGATTGGACAGGTATGTGCTCATCGCGCCGGTGGGCGGGGCGATCGACATCTCGTTGTCATTCAGGATGACAAACAGGCGGCGGCCCTCGTGGCCGGCGTTGTTCAACGCCTCATAGGCCATGCCGGCACTGATTGACCCGTCGCCGATCACCGCAACCGCGTCGCCCGTGGGCATGCCCATATCACGCGCCACGGTGAAACCAAGCGCAGCAGAAATAGACGTCGAAGAATGGGCCGCGCCAAAGGGATCATAGTCGCTTTCGGACCGTTTGGTGAATCCGCTGATCCCGTCCTTTTGGCGCAGGGTGCCCATGCGGTCACGGCGTCCGGTCAGGATCTTGTGGGGATAGCATTGGTGACCAACGTCCCAGATCACCTTGTCACGCGGGGTATCAAACACTGCGTGAATGCCCACGGTCAATTCAACAACTCCCAAGGACGAGCCCAAATGGCCACCCGTCTTGCTGACGGCGTCGATCACATCGATACGCAACTCATCCGCAAGTTGGGCCAATTCGGTGTCTGAAAGTGTCTTGAGATCAGCAGGGCCCGCCACGCGGTCCAGAATTGGGGTCTTGGTCATTGCACACATCCTTTCCAAGTCTTGTGCCCCACCCCGCCTTGCCTGCGGGTTCCATGGAGCGAAAAGGCGCCGTGCCGGATTGAACAAGCACGGCGCCAGGTTCCTGTAGCCAACAGGAAGGGAACCGGAGTCTAGGACCCCGCATCCGGATCAAGGAAGCCAATGATCCGAACCTGGCGTCACAGGAAATCCCGCAACATCACAACAACAAGGCGGGGGATGACCCCGCCGTGTTGCATCATTCGTAAACAGGCGCTTCTGATGAAACCAGTTCGGGCCAGTCGTTCGTCACGTTCATGCCCTGCAGTGGACGCTGATAGCCTTTGTGGCAGGTCCGGCAGGCCGCTTTTGGCGCATCGGCATAGATCGGGCCGAGGCGTTCAGGGGGATACGTATCCTCAAGTGGGATCAGGTATTCCTGGTTCAGTTCGATGACCATCTGACGACCCAGCTGGGCGATGCCCCACTGCGGCGTGTATTCCGATGCTTCATAGAACGCGCGGCTGTTGTGACAGAACACACAGTTCACGCCCAAGGAGTTCGCGAAATAGTTCATCAGACTATACGTCATCTCAGTCTTCTGGATGCTGGCGACGTCCTCTGTCAGACCCGGCACACCGGCGACGCGGCTTTCCAGATCGTGCACGTTCACGTAGCTGTCGTAATCGGTCAGATACACTTCGAGTGCGTTTGACGGCAGCGACGTTGAGGAACTCATCGTCGTGCCACGGTTCTGAACCGCAGACCAGCCACCCACGTTTTCATTGACGGGCGTTACGTTGAACCAGATGTCGCTGGGTACGTTTTCGCCGCGGTGGCACGTATAGCAGTTTACCCCAACCTCAGCGACCGCGTTGACGTGACCATCCCAGTTCTCGTTGATGTTCTGGGTCATCTGGATCATGCGACGGCTTACGACCTTGGTATAAAGGTCGTCTGCCCCGTAGGTTTCTATACCACCATCACCGTGACAGTAGGCGCACCCTTCTTCTGGCGACACCCATTGGGTCATGGCCAGCATCAGGCGGTTAAAGTTGTCATCTGTCAACTCGCCCAGAACCTGGACGTTTTCATAGATGTCTTTGGCCAACTCTTCGCCGCCTTCGGGCACATATGGCTCTTCGGTATAGTAGGCCTCGATCGTTGGATCAGGGGCAGTGCGGGATATATTGTATTCCGGCACCGACATGCCCGTGCCGCGTGGGCCAGTCTGCATGCTTTCCGTCTGATACGGGTTGCCCCATGTCACGATCAGCGCGGCGGCGAAAACTGCCGATCCGACCACCCCCACTGCGACGGCGGGGCCAAAGATATTGGTCGGATTGTCCGCGTTCCATTTGTCAAACCACTTGGGAAACATATCAGTTCTCCTTCCCAATGAAGGTTTCATAAGAGCCGTAGTCTTCGTAGCCAAAGGCCCCGTCATACATCGGTGCAAAGTTGTGCTCTTGCGCCCAGATGAACCAGTTGTCGACAACTGTGCCCGTCAACAGGATACCGATACCACCGGTGATCGGGGTCAGAACGGCGAACCACCATGCCCAGCGGTGAATACCTTCCATCGTGGCGTTGAAGCCCATGGTCCAGCGCCAAAACAGGGCGGCCCGTTCAGTCGCAGTGCCACGGTCATAAATCTGCTCAAGTTCGCGGTCGCCGCCATAGCGGGTGACAGCCAGAATGGTGCCACCATGCATGGCAAACAACAGAACCGAACCATACAGAAAGACGATGCTGAGGCAGTGGAACGGGTTGTAATAGAGGTTACCGTAGCGGATCGAAAATGCGGTGGTCCAGTCGAGGTGCGGGAAAATACCGTAAGGCACGGCCTCGCTCCAGGAGCCCATCAGAACAGGACGGATCAGGCCAAGCACCAGGATCAACCAGAGCAGCGCCCCAAAGGCCCATGCAAGGTGTTTGCCCAACTTGTGCTGTTGCGCCAACTGGTAGGTCCGCAGCCACCAGGCCACACAACCGCCCAGAAAAAACATGCCCGCGATGATGAACGCGCCACCGTCGTTCAGAGGTGGCATGCTCAGCCCATATTCGGGACCCGGAGGTTCCAGCGCCAGCCAGAACAGTTGCCGGATGAATTCAGGCACCGACCAGCCAACCTGCGCCAGCATCGAAAAGCCGACGATGTTGAACCAGATCATAAAGCAGACGCACGAGATCACACCATAAGAGCTGACGTTGATCGGCCCGAGCTGCGCGTTACCAAGGAGGCCGAACAGGGTGGAAAAACGCGGGCGTCCGGCACGATCGGCCATCATCTCGCCGCTCTCGTCCATGCCCCAGTCCGGTTCACCCTGAACCTGGACCTGCGTGAAGATGTTTTGGTACTCTATTGCCATGTGATCAGCCCCCAAATCCAGATTGATAGACAGGCAACGGATCCGCGCCCCAGATTGGCATGTTCAGCCACCAGTTCCACCACTCGGGCCAGCCGGCCGTCCAGACAGGACCAGAGATGATGATGCAGACCGCGCTGAAGAACACAGCATTGATCGCCAACAACCAGCCGACACGGTGAATGCCCAGTGTGCCGACCGAGTACCCGATATAGTCGCGAAAGAACGCGTCCTCGTGATCCGGCGTCTTGGCTTCTTCGCCCTTTTCGGGGTTAGCCGCGGACAGGATCAGACCGCCATGCAGCGCAAGCGCGATCGTGGTGGTAAAGAACAGCGTCACAGCCAGCATGTGTGCAGGGTTGTAGTGAAAGTGCAGATAGGCGTAGCCCGTATTGCTCACCCAATCGAGGTGGCTGAAGATCCCGTACGGAAACCCATGCCCCCACGCACCCATCAGAAGGGGGCGGAAGATGACCAGCGTGACATAGGCCAGAATTGCAAAGGAAAAGCCGATGGGCACGTGATAGCCCATGCCCAGCTTGCGGCAGATTTCGACCTCGCGCAGGGCCCAGCTGATAAAGGCACCGGTCGCGCAGAAGGTGATGATTTGCCAAAGCCCGCCTTCCATCAGCGGTGCCATGCCCAGACCGTAACTCAGGTCAGGCGGGGCGATATTGATCAGCCAGGGATTGAACGTGCCCTGCTGTGATGCGCCCCAGAAAATCAGAACAGTGCCCAACAGGCTGAAGAAGGCCGTCGTGACACCGAAGAAGCCCACGTAAAACGGGCCGACCCAGAAGTCGAACAGATCGCCGCCGATCAGCGTCCCACCTCGGACGCGATACTTTCTCTCGAAGGATAGCAGTGCCATCTCTCAAACTCCGCAATTGGCGGCGCAACCCATCAGGGGCCAAGGCCGTCTTTTTGAATGTGTTGGTTTGTTGCGGGCAGGCGAGGGCGCACTGTTCGCCCCGCCCGCAACTTTGCTTTGTCCGCTTCAGCGGGATCTTACTGGGCGCTTTGCGCGGCCAGCTCGAACCAGTTGAAGTGATCCGTGCTCAGCAGGACGAGGTGAATCATCGCCGCCAGCAGGAACAGGAAAACGCCTTGTGCGACAAACACACGACGGGGGTCAAAGATGAGCCAGATTTTGTAAAACTTTGCCATTTTCTATTCCCCTATCAGAACCACGGACGCCAGATGAACACTGCTAAGTGAGCGACGACGGCAACGGCTGAAAACAGCCAGAGCCCGCTCATATAGACAGCGTGCAATTCTTGCGCCTGCTCGTCTGTGAGACCTGTGAAAGACAGGTTTTCAGCCATTGGTATTCCTCCGGAATAAATTGCTGATGCCACGCACCCCGTGGCCGGGTCCTTCGGGGTTTCCCCCTCCGGGTTCTGTCCACCTGTTTCCAGATGTGCAGTCTCTTGTCCCAACAGGCGCACCCATGCTGAGAAAGTCGGTGGGCCCGCACGTATGCAGGCAAATCAGTATGTCCCTGGCCGGACTCACGCGTTGAAAATCATCGGCGTGATTATGCGCGCTTGGGTCCAGGCGCGGGCCATCGGGCCCTTGTCTGTAAAGCTGCGCGATTTCATCGCGGCCAGTGCCCATGTCAGGCAGGCCAGCGGCAGCGTCGCCAAAAAGATGATCGCGAAATAGACCATGAATTCGGTCTTCTCTCCGCTACGCTTCTTGGGCGCTTCGGTGGCGATGTTGGACGTCATGTCAGTCATGGTGTTCCTCCCTCGGAAACAGTCTCTGACGACCCGGCAAGGGTCGGGTCTAATGCGCGCACGGTTTCGATCACAACTCGATCCGCACCACTTGCGAGGGCTGCTTGCTCAGCCGCATCGCGCAGGGTTTTTGCCGCGGAAATTCGGGTCAGGATTGGGTGCTGCTCGACGATTTTGTCGAGCATGGCCTGCGCATCGGTGTCCCATGGGAAATCGCGGCGCAGTGTCGTTGGTGTGGCTTCGGCAGCGTCCATGTCGGTGGCCAAAGGCAGGATGTGGAACAGGGCGTCAAACAGCCCATTGCACACTTCCTGGATCATATAGGTCGCGCCCGCATAGCCCATAAAGGGCGTTCCCGTGTGGCGGCGGATCGCGGCCCCCGGAAAGGACGCAGGGATAAAGGCAGGCGCAGGTCCAAAGCCGGCTTTGAGCTCGGCCAGATACATCTTTTCATTGATGGATCCGAACACGATCAGGGGGCGTTTCTGGCCCATCCATGCCCGCACTTCTTCGTTGTTGGTTTTCTTGCCTGCAACGCGCGCAACCGCAAAGGCGCATGGCAAACCCATGTCATCCTCAAGGAACTGACGCATGCCGCGCGTATAGGTCTCGTTCGCAACAACGGCAAAGGACGCAGTGGCAAAGAAATCCTGCGTGACGGACCGCCAAAGGTCCCACACAGGTTTGAGCGTCGAATGTTTTTCGCGCTCGATAAAAGGTTCGGGGTCGAGGCCCACCAAGGTCCCCAGTGCGCGCAGGAACTTGGTGGTACTCTCGACCCCTATCGGGGCTTGCAAGTATGGCTTGGCAAGAAGCTCACACAATCCACGCCCGAACTCGCGGTACATGCAGATGTTCACATCCGCATTTACCAGATTACGCATTTCGGCCACGTGGGCACCCAACGGGTGCACCATGTTGACCTCACAGCCGATCCCTTCGACCAGTCTGCGGATCTCGGCCAGATCGGATGGCATGTTGAACGTGCCATACATCGGACCAAGGATATTGACGCGAGGACGCGCACCTTCCTCGCGTTTCTTTTCGGGCGGCATGCGCCCTTTCGTCATGCCGAACTCGGTAAAGATCCAAGTCATGGCACGATCCGCCGCTTCCCACTGATCTTCGTCAATGGTGCGTGGCAGGAATCTTTGAATGTTGGTGCCCATGGGGGTCACGCCACCACCGATCATCTCGGCAATGGACCCGGTCACGACAACCGCTGGCAGGGCAGGATCAAGCGTACCCCAGGCACGCTTCATCGCGCCCTCGGTGCCGTCACGGCCCAGCTCTTCTTCGCCCAGACCGGTGGTCACGATGGGCAACTCATGAGGCGGCAAAGCATCGGTGTAATGCAGAACAGATGTCACAGGCAGGTTCTCACACCCGACAGGGCCATCAATGACAACCTGCAACCCTTTGACGGCACAAAACGCATAAACCGCGCCCCAATACCCGCCCGCTCTGTCATGATCCATAATTAGCATGAGAATAGCCCCACACTTCTTCTGACCCGCAATACCACGGGGGTCTGGGGGCTGGCCCCCATTCCGGGATATGCAAAGCACGCCATCATATCATCTCAGCGGCCTTCGCCGCTTTGGCTTGACGCTCAAGCTTTTTGGCATTCTGCGCGCGGAAATCTTCGCGCACGTTTGGCGTGCCTTCCCAGACACCGGCGGTATCACCCGTACCAACACCTTCAAAGAACGCTTTCATGTGATCCATGCGGGTCTTATTGCCGATGGCCGCATTGATGACGGTCGCAAGCGATCCGGCACCCGCGACACCCATCAACGGACGGGCAGAAATCAGGTTGGTGAAATACAGGCCGGGAATACCCAGCTCTTTGGCCTTCTGAACCACAGGGGTCGTGCCAATGGCCAGATCAGGCTGCACCGCTTCCATCGCCGCGCAGTCATCTTCCAGCGAGGCGCGGAATTTAACTTTGACGCCGCGGGCCTCAAGCCATTCCTGATCGTCCGCATTCCAGGGTGTACGCGGGCAGGCTGTGCCGACGTAAGGCACATCCGCGCCGCTTTCGATCAGCAGACGGGCAACCAGCAATTCAGACCCTTCATAGCCTGACAGCGTGATCGTGCCCAAAATTGGGGTCGCAGCCAATGCGCCGGTGATCGCGGGCAGCACAGCGTTCTGCGCCTCGGCAATCTTGTCGGCACTGACACCATACGCCGCACCGATCGCAGCCAGCCAAGTGGCCGTGCCATCGCGCCCAACCGGGGCCGATCCAACAACAGGGCGGCCAGCGGCCTGAAATTCACGCACGGATGCGGTGTAAAACGGATGGATCGCGGCAACGACTGAACAGTCGAGGGCGGAATAAAGCTCGCGCCATTCGCGGCATGGAACAACGGGGCCAGCAGCCAGCCCCATAGGGGCAAGCATCTGCCCGATCATCATGGGGTCCGCGGGGAACATTTCGCCCAGCATCGCAACGGTGGGGCGATCAGACTTGCCGCCAGCAGGCTTGGCAACGGGACCGGCTTCGATTTCTTCGCGGGCATATTTCAACATCGCACCGGCCAGAACATCCTTGGCCTCTGCGTGGGTTGGGATACCAAACCCAGGCACATCGATACCAACGATACGAACGCCGTTGATCTCGTTGGGTAGCAACCGCAGCGGCACACCAGAAGCGGTCGGCACGCACAGGTTGGTCACAATAATAGAATCATATTTTTCGGGATCGGCCAGATCATGCACGCTGTCGCGGATGTCCTCGAACAGTTTGCCCGTGACCAGCGTTTCGGAATTGAAAGGAACATAGCCCACGGACCGACGCGCACCGTAAAAATGCGACACAAAGGTCAATCCGTACACACAGCAGGCCGAACCAGACAGTACAGTGGCCGTGCGACGCATCCGCAAACCAACACGCAGCGACCCAAAGGCAGGGCACATGGACTGCGGCTTGTCATGGGGACCTTGGGGATAATCAGCAGCAAATTTGTCCAGCATCTCGGAATTGCCGGCCATACGGGCCGCCTTTTCCATCTCGGACCCCGAGTGACATCCAAGGCCGTCCACGGGCTCACCTGTCACGGCAGGCATTTCCGCCTCGCGCGGGTGGCCTTCGGTCACCGGTGCCCCTGCGGCGGCGTCATATGTCACTTCATCAGTCATGCGCGTCCGGTCGGTCTGAAATCATCGTTCGAAGCAGCGGCCACAACATCTCTGAAAAGCCGTTCAATCTGCTCGGGCCGTGCCGCCTCAAGGGCTTGGCGCACGTCGTCCGATAGTGTTTGGCGTTTGCGATCAGGCGTCATCGTATACGACCTCCAGCGATGCTTTGGGCTCGGCGTTCTTGCCGCGCATATCCAGATCGGTGGCGGGTTCCAGAACCACATCACCACCGGTTTCAGAGGCATCAAACAAGTTCAGCAGCGCATCCTGATCCAGCGGCGCGGGGCGCACTGGCGGTGCAACGGCGACGTTGTCACCAAGGGCCGCAAACAAAGAACCCCATTCGGATTCGGCCGTACCGACAATCTGATAGTTCGCAGATTTCTTGCGCAGGTCATCGTTTTGCGGGATCGACGCGAGAACAGGAATGTCGACCGCCTCAGCAAAGGCTTGCGCCTCACCCGATCCGTCATCCTTGTTGATCACCAGACCGGCGACACCGACATTCCCACCCAGGCGGCGGAAATATTCGACAGCCGAACACACGTTGTTGGCCACATACAAAGACTGCAAATCGTTAGAGGCGACCAGGATCACCTTTTGGGCCATGTCGCGGGCAATGGGCAGACCAAAGCCGCCGCAAACCACGTCGCCCAAGAAGTCGAGCAGAACGTAATCAAAGTCCCAATCGTGAAAGCCCAGCTTTTCCAGCAACTCGAACCCGTGGATGATGCCACGACCACCGCAGCCACGACCCACTTCGGGGCCACCAAGTTCCATCGCAAAAACACCGCCACGTTTGAAACAAACGTCACCGATTTTCACTTCTTCGCCTGCCAGCTTCTTGCGGGTCGACGTTTCGATGATTGTCGGACATGCCTTACCGCCAAACAGCAAGGATGTGGTGTCAGATTTCGGGTCACACCCGATCAGCAGCACGCGCTTGCCCTGCTCTGCCATCATGTGGCTGAGGTTGGCGAGCGTGAACGACTTGCCGATGCCGCCTTTGCCGTAGATCGCGATGATCTGCGTTTTGCTGGTAGGTTCGTCGTGAATGATATCGGCCAAATCTTCGTTGGCTTCATCGCGCAGGCGCTGATCGAAATCTTTCAGATTCGGTACTTCGTCTTTCACGGTTAGTGCTCCCAGTCCAAGATCATTTTCAGACAATCACCATCGGTAAAGGCCTGTTCGTACGCCGCGCGTGCATCGGTTGCGGGACGTGTGTGTGTGATCAATCCAGACAGGCTCAGCGCGCCGCATTCGACCAGCGCGCGGGTGGCGGCCAGATCTTCGCGGGTCCATTCCGCAGCAACGCGGAACCGGGCCTCTTTCATGAATGCAGGGGGAAAGGCGAAAGACAGCGGCGCGGAATAGAACCCCGCCAGAACGATTTCGCCGCCCTTGGCAATCCGACCAACCAGGTCGTTCAGCAACGTGCCCTGACCGGATGCATCATAGATTGATGTGTAATCGCGGCGCGAATCCTCGCTGGGGTCCATCACCTCGTATCCCATCGCACCGGAACGGCGCGCGGGGTCAATTTCCCAAACTGTCGGCGCAGGAGCGCCCGCAGCAATTGTCATGCGGGCCAGCATACGACCCAAAACACCGTGACCCACGATCAGATCAGGCACTGCCTTGTTCATGCCAGCCATTGCATGGCGAGCTGTCGCGGCCAGCGCCAACAAGGCACCTTCGGGGCCGAAACCCGCATCGATGCGTGTCACGCGATCCTTGTCAGTCACCAAAGTGCGCGCCGCACCGCCGAACAGACCAAAGGCCCCCTCGTAACAGTTGGCACCGGGAACGAACACGCGATCGCCCGGTTTGAACCCGGTCAGAACGCCTGCTTCCATCACTTCGCCCGCAGCCTCATAGCCGGGAACCAGCGGGTATCCCATGCCGGGAAACGGAGGCATATCACCAGACCAGAACAGTTTCTCTGTGCCCGTTGAAATGCCGGAATGTGTCACCTGAACAACCAAGTCCGCGGCCTCTGGCGCCTTAAGGGCCAGGGTGTCGACCGAGAGGTCTTTTGGACCATTCAGCAAGACGGCGGATGTGTGCACAGGTTTCTCCCTTTGCGAGCTTTTGGCACCCCTGTCTCTGGTAGAGAGACTCAGGGTGGGCTCGCTTCTTATGGTGTCATTCTAACTAGACACACCAATGTGTCAATTCAAATTGACACATTGGTGTAAATCAATTTGGACGGATGGCCGTCAACGTCCGCGTGACATACGCACGGGCCGGTTTGGGGCTGCGAATCTGCACAAAGCCCGCTTCTTTGACCAAGGCCTCGATCTCTGCAGCAGAGCGGGCGCGGCCCGTTTGCATCGCCATTGTGTAAAGCGCAAAGTACACATCCCCAGCCCGTTCAGGTTTGGCACCGCCACCCATCGGTTCGGAAATGATCAACCGCCCACCACTGGGCAACGCCTCGTACACGCGCGCCAACAAGGCACGCACCGTGTCATCTGAATGATCGTACAGAACCCGAATCAGCGATACTGCATCTACCCCTTCGGGCAGCGGCTGATCGCGAAACGAACCGGGCGTGATGGTGATACGATCAGACATCCCTGCCGCATCAAACCGCGCCTGCGCATCCGGCACGACTGCGGGCAAATCAAACAATGTCATCTGCATTTTCGGCGCCGCGCGACCCGCTGCTTCTAGAAACGCGCCCGTACCGCCACCCACATCCAATAGATGCGAAATCCCGGCAAATGACACAGCGCGCAACGTGTCTTCGGCCACCAAAAGCTGGGATTGGGCCATAAGGTCGGAATACGTCGCGGCCTCGGCCTCGGGGACATCGCCGCCAAAGACATAAGGCCAGAACTGGCTCAGCTGCGTTTCCTCGGGGCCCCGCAACAGGGCGACGGGATCGCGCAGATCATCGTAAAACGCCTTGTGATGGCGAATCATCGCCTCAAGGCCCGGCACGCCCATCAATGCAGCACCCTTGCGGGCCAATGCATAGCCAGTGCGCTTGCGTTTCAGCAGGCCCAGCGCGGCACCAGCCTGCAACAGAACTTGCATCCGCTCGGCGGGCACATCACAGGCACGGCCCAACGCGTCGGCCGTTTGGGGACCAGCGCGCAGACGGCGAAACATGTCCAATTCGACCAGCGCCATCAGCACCTGACTTTGGACAAACCCCTGCACCACATCGAACAATGCTGCGCCATCAGCGCGCGCACGACCACGAGTCAGGGGAAAACGGCTTGCCCAGCTTTGAAAGCCGGGGCGCGCGATCAGTCGGTTCAGCCAACCACCGCGCCATGCGGGGTGTTCGGTGGTGTCAAACGTCATTCGCCGGGAACAGTCGTTGGGGTGACCACTGGTGTCAGACGTTCGGCATACATGCGGACCATTTCGGCCAACTGCGCCTCACCGGGACAACTGGGGATCGATGCGATGGCACCGCCAAGAATATCCTTCAGACGGCGAATCGCGCCCTGCACACCCAATTGAGTGACAGCGTTGGGACGGCCATGCAGATCATCCTGACCCGCAGGTTTGCCCAACGTATCCGAATCATAAAGCGCGTCGCGCAGATCGTCGGCGACTTGAAACGCTTCGCCGATGCGATCACCCAGCTCGAACCATGGCTCGGCCTCTTGACCGGCGGCGATGGCCCCCATCTGAGTGGCGGCAATAAACAGCGCGCCCGTCTTGGCCTGATGATAGGCCTTCAGATCAACTTCGCTTTCGCTTTCCCATGCCTGCCCGGCACAGATGCCGCCAGGCATGCCGGTGCGCTGAGACAGGGTAATAATCAACTGTGCCACACGTTCCGGGGCCAGCGCGGACTGACGGGCCAGAATTTCAAAGGCAAGAACAATCAGGCTGTCACCCGCAAGAACCGCAAGCGGTTCGGAATAGGCGCGGTGAACGCTTGGCTTGCCACGGCGGGTGTCTGCATCATCAAAACAAGGCAGATCATCGTGAACCAGACTGGCGCAATGGATCAGCTCAAGCGCAGCGGCCGAGGCATTGGACACCTCCGGGCGATCATCACCGCAGGCCATGGCGACCGACATCAGGATAGTCGGGCGAATACGGGCCCCACCGGGCGCGGTGGCATAGTGCAGGGCACTGGCCAATTTGGGGGGCGTCGCGCGCCCTGCCCCTTGGCCCACAGCCACTGCGTTCGCAATTGCGGCTTCGATCCGTGTGTTCAGGCCCATGCTGGCGCTCCTAAATCATCAAGGTGTAAGAATTATGAGACACCCAAGTGTAAATCATACTGGACACTTTGCTTTCGCGAGTCAACAATCACACGAACCTCGGCACCGCTTTTGAAAGGCTCTCGCCCATCTGTGCGCATCCCACTCTGCAACGCGCCGTCGTCATCGGCGCAGGCATCGCAGGTCTTGCCTGTGCCGCCAGGCTGTATGCGGCCGGATATGCGGTGACGCTGCTGGAACGGCACGGCACTGTGGGGGGCAAGATACGGACACTGCCATCACAAGCCGGCCCAATCGATGCCGGACCGACCGTGCTGACGATGCGCCATCTCTTTGATGATCTATTTGCACAGCTTGATACGCGCATTGACGATCATGTCACCCTGATCAAACAAAACACACTGGCGCGGCATTTCTGGGCGGACGGCAGCACGCTGGACCTGTTCGCGGACCAAGATCAAAGCACTGCGGCGGTCCACGCATTTGCAGGGCCAAAGGCCGCCAGACAGTTCGAACGGTTCTGCGCGCGCACATCGCGCCTGTTTGCAGCGTTCGACAAACCAATGATGCAAGCGCCCGAACCACGGATCGGATCGCTGACGGCACATGTGATGGCCAATCCGACGCTGATCCCGGCAATGGCACCGCTGTCCACTTTGGCGCGCCTGCTTAGGTCCAGCTTTGATGATCCACGCCTGCGCCAGTTGTTCGGGCGCTATGCGACCTATGTCGGGGGCAGCCCCACGCATGCGCCCGCGATCCTGTCGCTGATCTGGCAAGCCGAAGCCTCTGGCGTCTGGGTTGTTCAGGGGGGGATGCACAAACTCACGCACGCCTTGGGCCAACTGCTGACCAAACGGGGCGTGGACATTCGCACAGACACACATGTTGACCGGATTGAGGTGCAACATGACCGGGCAACGGGCGTCCATTTGATGGACGGAACCCGCCTGCCCTGCGATGTTGTCGTGCACGCAGGCGATCCGCGCGCCCTGCCCACTGGCACCCTTGGCCCCGACACCAGACAGATCGCAACCCAAACCCTCAAGACAGCGCGCAGCTTTTCGGCGCGCGTCCTCAGCTTTGCGGCGGCACCACTTGGGCCCGAACTGGCGCATCACAACGTGTTCTTTGCCAGTGACCCCAAGGATGAATTCGACGACTTGATGGCGGGGCGCATTCCCGCGCAGCCGTCATTTTACATTTGCGCGCTCGACCGGGGGCAAGGCAGTATACCACCCGCGCTTGAACGCTTCGAAATCATCACCAATGCACCCGCAACCCCCGATGACACAGACGACACACCCGACGAGGACCTAAGCCCATGGCTTCTTCAGATCACGCACCAGATGGCGCAACACGGGATGACTTTCAGCCCGACACCCACGACGCAGGCTGTGACGACACCGCAGGCTTTCGCGCGCATGTTTCCAGCAAGCCTCGGCGCGCTCTACGGGCAAACGCCGCACGGATTGACGGCGGCGCTCAGCCGACCAACTGCGCGCACCCAGATCCCCAACCTGTATCTGGCGGGGGGCGGGACGCATCCGGGGGCGGGCGTGCCGATGGCGACCCTCTCCGCATCGCACGCGGTCGCGGCGATTCTGAGCGACCGAACTTCAACATCCATGTCGGCCCCAACGGCTATGCGTGGTGGTATATCGACGGCCTAAGCGATTGCGGAACACGCGCGGTCTCGGTCATCGGCTTTATCGGGTCGGTGTTTTCGCCGTGGTACCGCTGGTCCGGGCGCAAGAACCCACAGAACCACGTTTGCATCAATGTGGCGACCTATGGGCCGGGTGGTCGGTTCACCATGACAGACCGGGGGCAATCGGCCTTGCGCCAAACCGCCTCGCGGCTTGAAGTGGGGCCATCCCGCATGCGCTGGGAAAATGACCAGCTGGTCATCGACATCTGCGAAATGTCGTCTCATCCCATGATCTCGAAAATACAGGGCCAAATCCGGGTGATCCCATCAGCGATCACAAATGTCGAATTGCCCCTGACCGACGACGGCGCGCACATCTGGCGGCCCTTTGCCCCGCGCAGCCGGATCGAAGTAGACATCGACCGCCCCGGCTGGAAATGGTCGGGCGAAGGTTACTTCGACGCCAATTTTGGCACACGCGCGCTCGAAGAAGATTTCAGCTATTGGACATGGGGGCGCTTCCCGACAGGGGACGGCGCGACCTGTTTTTACGACGCGACCCGGCTGGACGGTTCTGAACTGGCGGCCGGATTTTCGTTTGACGCAAAAGGGCAGGCGCACAGCATCCCCTTGCCGCCCAAAGTTCCGTTGCGCCGTTCGCTCTGGGCGGTCAAACGCGAAACGCGCGGCGATGCAGGGACCAAGGCGCGGCAGGTGCAAAACATGCTGGATGCGCCGTTTTATTCACGATCTGCCGTACAAACGACGCTGAACGGCGAAGTGACAACAGGGGTGCACGAGGCGCTTGATTTGACGCGGTTCCGCTCGCCCTTGATCAAACCGATGCTGGCGGTACGGGTGCCACGGCGGCGGGATTGGACGTTTACTTAAATCGAGATACCAAAGAGGTAATCGCGCCGCTCAGCCCTGGATTGGCGCGGCCTTGGCGGCCTCGTCACGGTTCAGGTTCCAGACCGACGCATTCAGCGCGGCGGCAATCGTCACCCACACAAGGTAGGGCACGAACAACATGCCCGCAACCGTATCCACCTGCCACAGGGCCAACATTGCGCCAAAGACAGCCAGCCACAAAACCACGATGATCGCCATGCCCATGCGAATATTGCGCAGGCCAAAAAACACCGGGGTCCACAGCCCGTTAAAGGCAATCTGCATCGCCCAGAACGCCATTGCGATCCCGTTGTTGTCCGCCATTGCAGCACGGGCCCCGGCCGTCGCGATACAGACATACAAAATCGTCCATGTGACGGGAAACACCCAATCGGGTGGGGTCCATGACGGTTTGGTCAATGCGCGATACCAAGGACCGAGGGGAAACAACCCACCCGTTATCCCGGCCCCAACAGTTGCTGCGAAAAAGAGGCAAAAGAGGATCCAGAACATACTCATCCAGTCGTCCCCACACGCGCTCCGATCATGGCCGCCCTATCGGACTTGCGTTTCGCCTCAAGCGCGGCAAGCGCTTCGAACAGGCTGTCGCTGCGTCGTTCCGGGCCATTCTTGGCCGCTGCATCCACCAGAAACTGAACCTCTGGAAGCGGCTTGGCGAACAGAACGGGCGACCGTGGCATGACCATACTCGTCCCGCTATGGGCAACCGATTGGGCCAGCCAGCCCAGCTTTTGCGCCTTGGACGTGCGGGCACGGGCGCTGATACTGTCGTAGTCCATCGCCCTGAGTTGCCCGGCAATGCCCGCATAAATGTAGCGCGCGGCATAGATGCCGGGGCGGCAGCTTGCGGGCAGCGCAGCAAGCCCTGCTTCGGAACGGTAATACAGGCGGTTGGCCTCGGCCACGAGGCGGCTGACCATGTTGCGCACGGGTTTTATCGGGCGCGGATCGGCAAAGAATGCAGCCCGGTCAATCCCGGCTTCGTCCATCCAATCGGTCGGCAGGTACAACCGA